>PJUC01000049.1_pt1 | contig 130093 bp, 103 predicted proteins | sample 1512161 | NCBI WGS metagenome assembly PJUC01 (sample SAMN08177676, study PRJNA422409) | Soil metagenome, whole genome shotgun sequencing project. | isolation source: Soil enriched on filter paper | place: USA: Madison | collected 2015-01-15 | reverse complement strand
GGAATTGGAATCCCGCCGGAAAAACTACCCTATGTATTCAATAAGTTTTACAGGGTGGAGGAATCCTCGGTAAAATTCCAGGGCCTTGGCCTGGGGCTTTTCATCTGCCAGGAGATCATTCAGGGCCACGGAGGAATTTGTGGCGTTGAAAGTACACCGGGGCTCGGCAGTACGTTTTATTTTAAGATCCCTTTAATATATGACAATGAACAATAGGAAACTCTTCAATCTTCAATTGGGTTTTGCCTTTTCGGTGCTGGTTATGATCAGCTGTTCGGTAATAACATACCTGAGCCTAAAGGACCAGCAGGCCAATAAATCCCTCGTGGACCGAACAAAATATACCATAGTCTCCATGAACCAGATCCTATTGGACCTCCAGAATGCGGAAACGGGCCAGCGGGGCTATCTTCTGACAGGGGATCCCAAATACCTTGCCCCATACAGAAGGAGCAAGGACTCGCTATTGATAAACATCGAACAGGCAGGGGCCTTTTTTTCGGATAGGGACCTCCAGAAACAGCGTTTCGATTCCTTAGGTGATATTGCCAGGAAACGGATGGACATCTTGGACCAGGTCATGGACCAGAAGGTCCGAGGCGATGCCCAGTGGATGACGACCTTGGGAAAGGGAAGATCGCTGATGGATTCATCCAGGAGAATCATAGGCGACATAATTTCCAGGGAAGAGGCTGTACTTGAGGATCATAGCCGTAAACTCGAATCCTCCTCCAAAAGCACGGGGGCCTTCATTATCGTGGCATCCATGCTCTCGCTGATCATCACAGGGCTACTTTTCTGGAGATTGAGGGCGGATCTTTCCAAAAGGAACCTCCTGCAGTTACAGTTAATTGAGAAAGATAGGGAGATCAGTGGTCGGATCAACAGTATAAAGGAGATCGCAAACAGGATATCCCATGGACAGTACGATCTGAGTGTGCAGGACTTCAACCAGGATGATCTTGGCAACCTTGCAGAATCCATCTCGCGGATGACCCAGTCCCTTAAGGCCTCCTTTGATGAACTGAAGGAAAGTCAGTGGAAAAAGACAGGCCTGGCCACCTTAGGTCAGCATATAATGGGTAATCTTACCTTTCAGGAACTATCGCAGAGGGTCCTTGCATTCCTAATGGATTATCTGGAATGTTCCAACGGAAGTCTATACCTTTTCAATAGGGGAACATTGGACCTGGTGCATTCTGCCGGGATGGACGGGGAGATTAGGGACTCCTTCATTCCCGGGCAGGGGATCATTGGACAGGTCTTCTCGGAGGGTCGGACCCGGTTGGTATCCGGGCTGGAAGATCCCTCGCGAAACTTTATTTCCTTTTCCCAGGGAAACCTTCCTGTTGAACAGATATTGGTCATACCCATACTCCATGAGGGAAGAGCGGTGTCGGTCATCGAATTGGGAAAGTTGGGTCCATTCAGACCAAATGCCCTTGATCTGGTGGAGATGGTGAATTCGAGTATCGGACTGGCCTTTGCTGCGGCAGAGAACAGGAAAAGGATCCAGGACCTACTGGAGGAGACCCAGGCCCAAACCGAAGAACTCCAGGTTCAGCAGGTGGAGCTCGAGAACCTGAATACCGAACTGGAAGCGCAGGCCACAAAGCTCAGGGTCTCTGAAGAGGAACTGCGTGTACAGCAGGAAGAACTGATAAACTTTAACCAGGAACTCGAGCAGCGAAGTACGATGCTCGAAGAAAGGAACCAAAGGATCGCGGTACAGAATATGGAGATCAAGGAACGTGCCGAGGCACTTGCCATGAGTACCAGGTACAAATCCGAGTTCCTTGCGAATATGTCGCACGAACTGCGCACACCATTGAATTCCATATTGCTTCTCTCGAAGATCCTTTCGGAGAATGAACAGGGCAACCTGGATGAAGAACAGATGGAATCCTGTAAGGTGATCTGGACATCTGGCTCTAGTCTTCTGAACCTGATCGATGAGATCCTCGACCTTTCCAAGATCGAAGCGGGGAAGATGCAGCTGGAAATCCGCCAGGTGGATATCCCTTCACTGAGCAGGGATATCAAGGGTATGTTCGACCCTCTATTCAAGGATAAGGGGGTGGACCTGAAGATCGATTACAACATTCAGGAGGTTGGCCTGTCATCCTTCCATTCCGACCGATTGCGATTGGAGCAGATACTCCGGAACCTTATTTCCAATGCCCTAAAATTTACCCATCAAGGAACTGTTTCCATCCAGGTTTCCTCCTCGGAGAAAGAGGTCACTTTTAGGGTCCGGGATACCGGCATTGGAATTCCGGTGGAAAAGCAGAAGATCATATTCGATGCTTTCCAACAGGCCGACGGTTCGACCAAAAGGAAATATGGAGGAACAGGTCTCGGTCTGTCCATCAGTAAGGAGCTTGCCAAACTCTTGGGAGGGGACCTGAGTGTCGAGAGCGTAGAGAATCAGGGGAGTACATTTACCCTTCGTCTCCCGCTGGACCTATCCATGGATACAGGCAGTCCCGATGAAGGTCCCATTGCGAAACCAGAGATCCAGGAGCCCCTACAAAATTTGCCGGTAACTCCCCCTGAAGGGTTCGATCTGGCCGCTTTATCCGAACCTGTCGCCGACGATAGGTATTCCGTGGGCCAAGGCGGCAGGTTCCTTCTGATTGTTGAGGATGATATAGGTTTTGCCAAGGCACTATTGGATTATTCACGTAAGAACGGCTATATGGGGATCGTTGTTACTCAAGGTGATCACGTCCTTCCCATAGCGGTCAACCTAATGCCGGTTTGCATTCTACTGGATATCCAACTTCCGGTAATGGATGGCTGGCAGGTGTTGGAACAGCTCAAGGGAACTCCATCCACTAGGCATATCCCGGTGCATATGATGAGTTCACAGGAGGCCAGGAAAGAGAGCCTCAGAAAGGGCGCCATCGATTTCATCAACAAGCCGATCGCCTTCCAACAGATGCGCGGCATGTTCACGACAATTGAGAGGGCATTGGAAAAGGGCAGCCAGAAGGTTCTGATAATAGAGGAAAACCCTAAACATGCCCAAGCACTCGCCTATTTCCTGGATAACTTCAATATCGTATCGGAAATAAGGGACAATGTTAAGGACAGCGTAGACTCACTTACCCAAGGAAATGCAGATTGTGTGATCCTGGACATGGGAATTCCCGATAGGATAGGTTATGAGGCACTGGAAGCGATAAAAAGCGTCAAGGGATTGGAGAGCCTTCCGATCATTGTCTTCACGGGAAAGAACCTCTCCAGCAAGGAGGAACTAAGGATCAGGGGCTATGCAGATTCGGTTGTGGTTAAAACCGCACAGTCCTACCAGAGGCTTCTTGATGAGGTAAGTCTTTTTCTGCACCTGATAGATGAAAAACCAAATGACCAAGCCCTTCGCAAGAAAGCCTATGGCTCATTGGGTGAGGTACTCAACAATAAGAAGGTACTGATCGCGGATGACGACATCCGAAATATCTACTCCCTTACCAGAGCGCTCGAAAGGTTCCAAATGGAAGTGTTCTCTGCACTTGACGGTAAGGAGGCGCTGGAGGCCCTAGAGCTCCATCCGGAGATCGATATCGTTCTCATGGATATGATGATGCCCAATCTTGATGGATACGAAACCATCAGTAAATTGCGCAAAGATAGGAGGTTCTCGGATCTACCTGTAATAGCAGTAACCGCCAAGGCCATGTCCGGGGACAGGGAAAGATGCATTGCGGTTGGAGCCTCGGACTATATCTCCAAACCCGTGGATGTTGATCAGTTGATATCCCTATTAAGGGTATGGATGTACGCCAGTTAAAAAAATGAAACATGAATAAGCGAACCAAGATCTTGATCGTCGACGACGATCCCCGGAATATTTTTGCCCTTAGTTACGCCCTTAAGGTCAAGGGCTATGATGTGCTTAGCTGCACCACGGCCCAACAGGGGATGGAATTCCTCATCCAGACCCCCTCGATCGGAATCTTATTACTGGATATGATGATGCCTGAAATCGATGGTTTTGAAATGATGGAAATGATAAGGGAACAAGGGCTTGAACGGACCGTAGGGGTCATCGCGGTCACGGCACGTACCATGGCAGGAGATAGGCAACGGTGCCTTGATTCCGGTGTGGACGGTTTCGTTTCCAAACCCATCGACCTGGAGGTGTTGCTGGCAGAAATTGAAAGACTGCTCAGTACAGACGGCAAACAGGTAGAATGAGGTCCCAGGTTCAAGAAATCGATCGGTTCCTCGAGGAACTCTACCTGAAGTTCGGACTCGATTTCCGGGGTTATAGCAAGCCCTCGCTGTACAGGCGTGTTTCCAGGTTCCTCTCCGAGAATAAGTTATCCTCGGATCCCGCGGCGTGGATAGAGGTTTTTGAGAAGGACGGATTTCTAGATCGATTCCTGCAGCAGGTCACAGTAAACTATTCGGAAATGTTCAGGGATCCAAAATTCTACAGTGCCATAACCAAGGACATTATCCCTTATCTGGCCACTTTCCCGAGCGTACGCATATGGGTGCCCGGATGCGCCGCGGGTGAGGAGGCCTATTCTTTTGCCATCATGCTCAAGGAGGCAGGTATCTACCATAAATGCACCATCTATGCCACAGACATCGATCCCCACTGTCTTCAGATGGCCCGAAAAGCGATCTATCCCTTGGACATGTTAAGGACCTATTCGAGAAATTATCTTCTTGCAGGTGGGAAGGAGGATTTTTCGACCTATTATACCGCAAATTATGGTTATGCACAGTTCGATAAGTCCCTCTCAGAAAGAATAATCTTTGCTTCGCACAACCTGGTCTCAGAAAGTGCCTTTAATTCCTTTCAGCTGATATCCTGCCGCAACGTACTGATATATTTCGGAAGGGAGCTCCAGGAAATGGTACTTGATAATTTTAACAGAAACATAGAGGGATCCGGCTACCTGTGCCTTGGGTCCAGGGAAACAATCCAGTTTTCAGGTATAAAGAATCAGTATAAGCAGATTTCGGACCAGAAAATATATAAAAAAATATATCTTTGAAAGCTATGAAACAAAAAATTGCCTTGGTTTTTGAGGACGATCCTCATGTTCTGGAAATATATGAAATAGTCCTGGAGGGAATGGGATTTCATGTCAATAGCTCCATGACCTCCCACGATGTCCTGGAAAGAGTGGAAAAGTCACGACCGGACCTGATAATTATGGATAATTGGATCCCTGATATTGGAGGTGTCCAGGCCACGCAGCTTCTAAAACAGCACGATACGTATAATAAGATCCCCGTACTATATGTTTCTGCAAACACAGAGGTGGAATCACTTTCAAAAATGGCCAGGGCCGATGCCTACCTGGCCAAACCATTCAGTCTGGATGAGCTGGAGGGTCAGATTCTTGCAGTCCTGGAGGGATCCACCATCTGATATAGGCGTATCCTATTTCCGGCCCCATGCACGGGGGATCCGGATCCTTCGGACCTCAATCCAAAGAACCCCGCGCATTAGGGGTTTAGGAACAGGGCCGGTACATGTTCAAACATTTATTTTGTTTTCATGCCGGAATATGGCAAAAAAATGTTAGTTTAATCATCGGAATGCACATAATCCTTTTCCCGGAGAAAAAGGGTTAAATGGGACTTAGTGAACTTTTAGCAATGGTTGTTTGTAATTATATTGGTCGTGTCCCGATCGTGAATGGTTAATGGGGTTTTTATTGGACTGTGTATTGGAAACTGGCACTTCCAGGCACCTATCCGGTATGAATCCGTACAGATTTTTCTAATCTATTTTTGATGGAATTTAAGGACTTATGTGATTTTTTGGATGTACCCCTGGTGCTACTGAAGGTAAACGGGCCCGGAACAGTTATTCTCGATTGTAACCTGGCATATTCCGAGCATTCAGGGAAAACTTCTGAGGACCTGCATGGAAGGCCTTTCTTTGAGGTCTTCCCAGATAACCCCTTTTTGGATTTTGGGACTCCCTGGGCAAATATTTTTGATGGTATAGACGCTGCAGGGCCAGGAGTGGGTTATCTGGTCCACCGTTGGGAGCTCTCACCGGAACTCAAGGTGGAGTCCTTCCGTGTAAAGCATAAAATGGTAAGGTTACCTGAATATTCTGAACAGGTACTTCTGCGGGCCCTATATCCCATAAATACTTCGGGAATGGGCCACCTCCCATCCCATCCAACCTTTCCAATCCACCCTCTACCATGGAGCTATGATCCAAGTGACGGGAGATTTATCCTCTCACCTGAACTTCGTGCAGACCTGGGGATTCACCACGATGGAGATTTTCCAAAGGAGCTCTTCAAGGACCAAGGGGAAAGAGATGATTTCCATAAGAGGTTAGAGGCCTGTGTTTCCCAAGGTGTTCCATTACGTTTACTGTACTCCCGCCATGATGACGGAATGGGTCCAAGGATCTGGCTGATCTCAGGCTTTCAGGGATCCGGAAGTGCCCCAGGAATAGTACTAGGTGATTTTACAGAAATACCTGATGCTGGCATCCATGGCAAAAATGATCCGTTGGAGGAAGATCGACTCAGAAAAATGGTTTCCTCGATAGAGGCGATCATCTGGGAAGGGGATGTGGGTGATCTTAAGACAACCTATGTAAGCCCAAAGGTATTTGATATTTTGGGCTATACCCAGCAGGAATGGATGAGCTCAAGACGGAAATGGGAAGAGATCCTCCATCCCGAGGATAGGTCCAGTACGCTCCATCAATTGGAGGATAAATTGAAAGGCACAGGTAGATTTGATGCCGTATATAGGTTGGTCCATAAGAAAGGGCATTCCGTTTGGGTAAGAGACAATGTGGTACTTGTGCCTCAGGGAAACGGGAAACTCTACCTTCGGGGGGTTATGATCGATGTATCGGATTACGAGCGCTGGAATATCTTCAAAGAAATGGAGGGCCGGCTATTGGAATCGATTCCTTTGGAACATGATGGTTTTGTGGACGGCCTATCATATTTCCTGAAAGGTATGCAGGCCATATTTGAAGGAAAATCATTTCTTCTTGTAAGCCATTCGCACAGGGGAGATGTTTTGCTGGCCGGCCCCCAAAGCCTGATCAATGGGCCCAGTGCTCCAACATGTCGTCATCTGGTACTTCAGGAGCATGGGAAGCAGGGTATCCAGCTATTGGAATATCCATCCCTACCTGCCATGGGGGATCAACATCTTTCAGAGCTATTTGATCGCTGTCTATCGGTGCTGGGACTGGTTCTTGGCCATCGGCAGAAGACCATCCAGGCAACAGAGCTCCTTGAACTCAACAGACAGGTCCAGCAGATGGCAAACTTCGGATTCTGGCAATGGGACCTGGCTTCAGGAAAGCTGGAATGGTCAGAGGAACTCTTCAGGATCCTTGAAAAAGATCCCCTTCAGTTCCATCCATCCAGCGAGAACTACATCCGAATGGTACACCCCCATGACCGCCGAAAGGTTACCAGGATATTTCAGCAGATCCAAAAGGATCTCAATGAGTCCGTGTTCGAAACAAGGATTATAGTTCCGGATGGAAACGTCAAATATCTGAGATGCTGGGTCAAACGGGCCTTACATGGGACAATTCCGCAGGCAAGGCTCTTGGGCGGCTGTCTGGACATAACCAATATCCACCAGGTTGAGCTCCAGCGCGAGAACCTATTCCAGCATGTGCTGATGCAGATGAGAAAACTTGAAGAGAGTAAGGTAAAGTACTATGGTCTTTTTCAGCAGATCCCAATGGCTGTGCTGTTGGTCAGAAACAGCGATGGAAGGATTTTGGATGCAAACCAGGCTGCATTGGATGCCTATGGTTTTACGCATGGAGAGTTCCTCAAAAAGGATTTGGGTCAGCTTATCGTTCCCAAGGACAAGTATAACCAATCGGAAACAACCTTCATCAAGGATATGGTCGATATCCCCAATATTGCTATCCACAGGACCAGCTCAGAGGATAGGATAGTGGTGAAAATGGCCCATTCCAAGTCAAGTTCACCAAGTGATGGGGCAACCATAATCCTATTGGAGGATATCACGCAGAAAGTTGGCGACATGGTCGCCATACGTAAAAAAAATTCCGCATTAAGGAGGATTTCTTGGATACACTCCCATCTGGTCCGCGCTCCACTGAGCAGGATACTTGCAATCTCAAGGCTCCTTGAAGACTGGGGGCAGCAGGATCAGGACCTACAACATTACGGTCTGATGCTCGAAAAAATCAAGGATGCTGCACATGAGCTCGATGCGGTGATAAGGGAGGTAACAGAAAGTTCCCACCAAGAACTAAACACAAATGATAAAATAGATGGAGAGTAATAAAGAAGTGATCATAATTGATGATGACCAGGTTTTTCAACTGATCCTCAAGGTCCAGATATCCACGGTCGCCCCCGAGGTAGCCATCAGCGGTTTCATGAATGGAAAGCTGGCACTTGATCATCTTTTATCAAGGGACTTAAAGGAAATGAATGGGCTAATCCTTTTGGACCTCAACATGCCGGTGATGGATGGTTGGGAACTCCTGGACAAGCTCGGGCAGGAATTACCGAGGATCGGCGATCGGATGAAAATATATATTGTTTCTTCCTCCATAGATCCTCTGGACATAAAAAGGTCGAGGGAATATGACCTTGTCTCGGGATTCCTTTCCAAACCCCTGGAGGTGAAGGTACTTCAAAAGCTGCTGCTTGAATGATTCCAGGTACAAAAAGTAAGCTTGGATCTCATAGGTGCGGTTGGTCTGGAGAAAAGTAGGCCCATTGAGGAATTAGTGGGGCGATCTTCCATGGAAGTGCACGAACTGATCAGCATTTCCGTGTGTACCTAGAACAGTCCTGCCCCACTGGAACCGCAACGTTTTTTTTGAAAGGAGAGGGCTAAACCATTTGTCTTCTCCATGGACATTTTTCAATGGTTCCCCATGGATGGGCAAACCTTGAAATCAACTGCAGGGGATCTTCTTTTTTCCGCTGCCGTTACCCACCAGGATGGTTCTTCCATCCACTAATTGCGTAACCTTTATGATGTTATCACCCTGTAGGGCAGTGTTCCATTTGAATGTATTGAATGTGTTCCCATTGAACAGCTCCAATTCATATAACGGTCCTCCGGAGACCTTGGAGCCGAATAGCGTTACTTCGCCTTTTTTTCCGATCACGACCTTTACCAGAGGATTTGAGGTGGTACCTTTCATATTATAGACAGCACCGATATTGTTGCCACCTTCGGAATTTATGCCCTGATAGAGCGATCCGTCCTTGAACCTTATGTTCTGGGATGAAGATGCACCCCTCTCGAACTGAATTTCCCTAGCAGCAAGCCTTACGCCGTTCAGTTCCATATTGAAGGCATTATCGAGTTCGGTTATATCGAAAACAAATCCGTAATCAGCACCCGGGGCGATAATGGTCCTGGAAATAGTTTCCCCCCTTGCGTAGAAAACGTTGTCCTTCCATATGCCCGAAACACCTCCGTAAAAGGATTCTGGATAGTTCCAGTTCATTCCCTGGACACTACCGACATTTTCCGTACAGGTCTTGAAATTCAGTTTTAGGGTATAGCTTACCCCTGGGGTGATCCTGATTTTTGGTATGGAGAAGTTGGTCTTTGTCTCGTCATCGATCGTTATGGTACCGAAATTTAGGACCCCAGTGGTTGTGGCCGGTGAGATCAGGAAACTTGGAGTACTTGTCATAGTCCTTGATCCTAGTTGCGATGTGGGGAAAACAACCGGACAGCCAGTCTGTTTTTCCATCAAATAATCAAATGAGTCGCCAGTGAAACTATAGGTCGCATATTCATATGCCGGTTTAATGGAACTGTTAGAAATATTGTTGAATGTTCCCACGGTCGTCGGATCTGCTGTCAGTTGTGTTGTGATCGAACTGTACCTGTGTTTAAGGATTATGCTCAGAAGGTTCACCCCGACATTCAAGCGGACCTGCTTTGTAAAGGTCATCAGATCACCAGCAACCTTGGAAAGCTTTACGGTGGAGAGTTTTTGCTTATCAATGATCGTTGGTAGGGTATTGGTTGAATTTATGGAAAAAGCAAGGAAGGTATAAGTTTTCTCACTGTCCAACAGTAGGGGCGCCACACTACCTTCAGCACCGTAGTTATAGTTCCTCTCGGTGACATAGTTCCCCTGGTCATCATAGACCAGGACGGAGTAGGCGATATTATTGCCCAAAGGCTTTCTTTTGATAGCAGCCCGCGAATCTGCCTTCAGGGAATTTTGTTTGGTCTTCAAGGGGCCCTTGTCCTGGGTCCAGGAATATTCAACCAAAGTATGATCCGAATAATTTATCGATCCTGAAGACTGCCTGATGGGCGCCGAAGATATTTTTTCCGGATTTTTGCTCAAATAATCCTCCTCTGACTCGTCAAGGGAAGATATCTTGACCTCGACCTTCGCCTGATTACCTTCGGCTAGGTCCTGATTCTCCTGTTTACATGAGTGGAGGATACCAACAAAGAAAATAACCAATAAATTTAACAATAGATTTCTAGGGGTCTTCATCATCTTATCTATTAAGTTACCAATCAATCGAGCGGCTTGGCTCTTCTTCCTCTTCCCATTCCTCAATAATCTGGTTGTTCGGGTTATGTGGTCTAACTGTTGCTGAACCAGCACAGATCCCTGATTCCAGCTCTATCTCAAGAACTGTTATCATTGGTGCAATGTACCTCATGATGGTGATGTTTTATTTAGTAGTGTAATTCTGAGGACAAATCTATGTGATAGAATCTTATTGAAAGAAGAGGGTTTAAGTTTATATAAATTTTGTAGAGGTAATTCGACCGACCATTGCTTATCGGGAATATATTTGTTGTTCTAACATCTAAAAAAGTTGTATAAATTAATTGTTGGTTTGTTCTGGACTTCACAACAGGACCTATCAGCGAATTTTGCCAATGCGTGAACATGTGGTACGATGGGAAAGTTCCTCTGTCAACCAGACGGAATTTGAAGCTCTGGATCCTCATTCGGAATATAATGGAAATTAACAACCAGGTGTTTTGTCATCTCCTTCGCTCCTCAGGCAATCGAACAGGTCGTTCCAATTTCCCATGAAGATTTTCACTTGCTGTGCTGCACCTGTGAAAGTAAAGTCCAGTAGCAAAAAGGGTTACAGCGCAGAAGCCATTATCATCCGGTACTATAGATTTGATAATACTGGTCTTTGTTTACGTAATTGTGGTATCGATAATAATTCCACATGGGGTCTATGTCAGAAATTTGGTAAAGGAGAGGACCTGGGATCCATTTTGCACAAAAAATAAGTCCCTCAAGGGAATCATTCTAAGGGTGTTCCCAGGCTAATTATCGGTAAGGATCTTAATATCGATCTGCGTCCCGTTCGCATCGGACCTTAAGCGTATTTCCCCATTGAGTTTTTCTACACGCCTCTTCATCGACTTTAGGCCATAACCTTCAGCCCTATCGTTCGAAAGACCAATGCCGTTATCTTCAACGATCATGTGGATGGATCGGGAGTCTGCGGTGATAGAAAAATTCACTGAGCTGCCCTGGCTATGCTTGGCGCAATTATGGAAAGCTTCCTTGAGTATCAATAGCATGTTGTACCTAACCTCTGCATATATACTGGATCCAGGATCTTGTAGGTTGGATTCAGCTTTAAATAAAATAGGGGTCCGCTCGAAATATTCCCTTCCATATCTAATGCAATATTCCTCGAAATTCTTCAGATTATCGTTTTGCGGGTTTATTGACCAAAGCATTTCTCGGATGGACTTATTCATATGGTCGGCAATGTTGATTAGGGCGTCCAGGTCATCGTGGTTTAGGGTATTTGAACCTTGTTTCTTAAGGATTTCAGATTGTAGTTTTATAGCAGACAGGCCCGCTCCAAGTTCATCGTGCATGTCAAATGCAATGCGCTCCCTCTCAAGGTTCAGGGAGTTCTCTTTTTCCTTCTTTTCTGTCTCCACCAGGTACTCCAATCTTTCTATTTCATTCTTCTGTTCACTCTCTTTGGTAATTATGGCCAAAAAGAAGAAGCAGAAACAGATTATGATCTCAGTTTGGAACAGTAGGTATCCGGAAATATAGCGGTGGAGGCCGAATAACTGATCACCTGTATATATCAGCACCGCACAGGTGATGACGGTAAGAAGGCCATATAGGATGTACAGGTAATATCCGGTCCTTTTTTTCCAAACATAAGATATCATCACTGCTATTATATACAGATCTACAAACGAATATAAGGATCTATAGATAGAATTGATGGATGAAAAAAGGACGGAACCTGATATTAAAAGCCTCGAAATCAACCCTATGCTAATGAAGATCATCCCGGATATCAGACTAATCCTAACAAATTTACTTCGCCGTATATCCAGGAAAGATAGGATAAATGCATAGAAAAATATTACCACTGCTTTTCTGGAGATACGGATCCAGGTATAATCCCCGTTCACAATCTCCAGGCGAAGTATTAAATTTGTGGTAAAGGAAAGGCTGAGCAGGGCCAGGAACAGATAATATTTATTGTTCTGTTCATAAAAGTATTTGAAGATCAGATACAACATAAAACAGATGTTGAATCCAATATTCAATAGACTGAAAATAGTTTCGTTCAACATGTTTTTCCGCTAGTCGTACTTCCGTAAAAAGTTGATTGCTTCCACCTTATTTTTTACGCCCAGTTTTTTGTAGATGTTACTGATATGTTTTTTAATCGTTTCTACCGAAACATGCTTGTTATGGGCGATCTCCTTATAGGGTTGTCCTTTGGCCATCATTTCCAATACCATTAGCTCAGTAGGGGAAAGATCGGGTATACGATTCTGTTTTTCAGACTGTTTCCTGAAGAAGTTGAGGACTTTTTGTGCGATGGTTCTACTCATCGGTACACCGCCGTTATATGCCTCGTGGATAGCTTTGGTGATGTTTTCCAGACTTTCCCCTTTTACCAGATACCCTACGGCTCCCGCGCGTAGCGATTCAAAGACTCTCTCTTCCTCCTCAAAGCTTGTAATGACCACAAATGTGCTCTCAGGCATTTTTTCCTTCAAAAGCCTGATCAGATCGCTGCCTAAATAATCCTTTAGGTGGAGATCCATCAAAACTAAGTCCGGCCGCACCGATGGTAATTGAACAAGTGCATCCGCTCCTGAATATATCTGGGCAACACAGTTGAATTCCTTGTGCAGGTCCAACACTCTCTTAAGGGTGTGGTTATAGAATTTTTCATCCTCTACTATGGCGATAGATATCATGTTGGTCATTTTAGCAAATATTGGGAAATTGATATTATTTACCAATAACTATTTTTCGTTATGGTACCTCCCCTGATCCTATTCCAATCCAATGAGCCTCATGCCCCACGGACGTTTTTATTGCCTAATTGTACTGGTTGGAAATGATAATCCTTTTGAAAAAGTGGGATTCAGGAAGATTCTTCCATCAGTTTGAATCACTGAGGTATTCAGACCGGAATGACCGATGAGGCGTCTTCCGATTTCTATGGGACCTGAGTATGACAAAGGTCGGGTATGCGATATGCTACCTGTGTGATTTGGGAGGAAGGGATGACCGATGTTAATGGTACTGTTCCTAAGGAAGAGTTAACGGAAATGGAGGAGGGGGACGCTCAGCTGATAGCGTTCCTTAAAAAGAAGTATGTTTGGTAAAGTTCATATCCGATCGTTCCATGCCATTCCCCCCAAGCAGGAAAACCAGTTATAACAAATCTAAAGGGTGAGTGGTTCACCTGCGGATTGGATTGGCCTGGAACGCGTGGTACGGACCTACCTAAAAGTAGGAAACATTTGTCTGTAGGATCTTACCGGTGGAAGGGGCACTTTCCTTAACGACCTTTCCATCAATGATGATCTGTGCTTTTAGCGTGGAACCATCATCAGGTCCTGTGCCATTGGCTGAGGCCATAGGTGTTTTGGTAGATACGCCCACCTCACTGGTCCATTCACTGCCAAAGGAACCTGTCTTTGAAACGGGTGTGTCACCATCATAATAGACGATCGTGGTGATATTCACACCTGCAGAACCAATGATCTTGTACTGAACCTTCCTTTCCACCTGATCATCTGATGGACCATCGTCCTTGCTACAGGATGAGAAGAAGATCGGAAGAACCAATAGGATCAGGGATAATAGTTTAAAGTTTTTCATAAATTATTTTTATATGTCCCGATAATCAGCAAATATGGAGCCAGATTCTTCAGTGGCAAAAAATCGATCCCTTGATTTATTCTGATCCTTCCAATAGGTAACGGCCATGGAAACAACCGGTATAAGGATCAAATAATGGGATGGTAACTGATATCCTCCTTTAACCGAAACCATGCCCTGCAAAACTGATGGGGATAGCCGGTTAGCTACATTTTCAACAACTCGTGCCGGATAACTTGTCCATTATCAGACATATGTCTTATTTTTGCTGCATATTTTTCGCCAATATAATTCGTTGGTACGCCCATCCGGGCATAGTTAGATGTGATGTCCATCCCCCCTCCCCGGTGGGATGGACTTATTTTTTAGTCACATGGCCAACCATACATTTGAGGCACAGGGGAAAAAGAATTAATGTCCTATTGTGGAATTTTCAGCATTGAAGGACAGTTCCTTAATAATCAGCCGCCGGTAAGGCAGGGAGCTGGGCAGATGTCCAGTTCAGGTCCCTGACACATTTGATATTGGCCCCACGGTTCTTAGCCATACTGGATAAACTGAAGTTCCCTGAGGTAGAACCGCTTGAAACGATACTTAACATATATGCATTGGTGCTACTGGACTGATCCCCGGACCAATAATAGCCATAGGCTGTGCCAGAGGAGGAGATATTATATCCGGTGACCGCATAGCTGTTCACGTTCCTATATCCATATAAAGGGAACGAGAGCCTGTTTTCGGGATCGTAAGGGTTATCCGAACCAGAGAAGTCAAACCTTAACAAACGTATGGTCTCCCTTCCTCCATAATGGCGGAATTGTCGTGATGAATGCGATGAGAGCCTATTGATGTCTGTGTTTGTTGGCATCTTCCATCTACCGGCAGGATATACCAATGCACAGGGATCGTTCGTTCCCGAACTTGCCGCAGTTGCGCCCGATGATAAGGCCCGCCAGTTCAGATATTCACCTTTTGCCTCACTGGTGGACCCCGAAGCCACTATCCTGTAGGCATTGGATGCGGCATGGAAACGCATCCTATATTCCGCAGAGGGGGTTCCGCTGCCCTTTACATATAGGTTTCCCCTTGCCCATTCGGTCCGGGAAGTACCTGATCCTATTGTTTTGGGCGTCATTATCAATGTTATGGTGACCCTATAACGCTTATTGTGCTGTGGTGTGAACGGTGTGGCCACCGTGAACTCGCGATTTGTGAATACAATGGGATCCCCCCATTCCGGATAGAGATCTCCTCGCAGGGTCAAGGTGGAAATGTTCACCTTAAAGTTCGAGATCTGGTTCTGGGCATCTACAGTGTAGAAATTCGTTCTTCTTACCTGGTCGGAAAGAGCAGCATTATGGTTCACAAAATCCGAATTGGAGCGGTTGACCAAGGGTGCGTTTGAATAGGAAACAAAATTTCCTGTCCTTAGGTTCAGGACACCGTTCTTCAACTGTCCCGCTGTCATATTGCTTACCTGTATATCACCTATCGTTCCGAACATTCCCCTGGCATCCACAACCAGTTCTATTATCGCGGACTTTTCCTTGAACAGGATGTTCAGTTTGTTGTTGTAATTCAGCGTATTACTTGTTGTAATTGTTCCCGACGCGTACAGCAGTCCCGAATTGCCAGAAAGCGAAATATTCGGGTTGGCATCATCGAAGTTCCCTGTAAAGGGTACGGAATTGTTGTAAGAATATGCAAACCAGGTGTATACGCGATTCCGGAAGGCCCCGGAAAAAGTGAAGGCTGTTCCAGAGGTTGCGTTCAATGTAGCGACCTGTGTACCTCCTTCGTAGAGTACGACCCGGTAGGTCCTGCCGATCGGCATGTCGGTGCTCGAAAGTTTAACTCCGTGTTCACCAGTTGACCTGGATCCTATGGCGGATAGGACTTTTTTGCTCGTCTGGGCATTGGTCGGGACTTCGCTCAGGCTCACCACCGCATCACAGAATTCATTGAACGGTTCCTGCTTCTGGTATAGGATACTTTGTGGGGAATGAGAGGCCGCATGGATTTTGGAAATCTGCTCCCTGTTCACATCTACGACCTGTGTCCCGTTGTCGATCCCACTTATCTCAAAGGTGATGGAAGTCCCATCCCCTTGCTGGCCAGCAGTCCCGTCCGGATCATTTTCTTTGCTACAGGAACAACAAAAAAAGAAAAGGCAATATATTAATATCAGGTGTTGTTTCATATATTTCTACTTATCCGGTTAAAGGTCAATGGAATTGTTGTACCCATCATCTGTGGTCCAGTCATCGATTTCTGGTTGGTAATTGGAATTGGATCCTCCAGGGGTAATCGAGGCCGATCCGGCGGCAATGCCATTTTCCATTCTGATATAGACAACCGAAACTTCCGGCGAGATGTATTTCTTTTTATTGCCCATGATGTACTCTGCTTTTAAACAAAAGGATTAAACTTTTAATTGCCACAAAACTAGGCTTTTCAATTGTTTTTGGGCGTCAACAGATGTGCTGGACATGGTGAAAATAAAAATTTGTAAAGGTATTACTACGGGAATGCGGACTCAATCCCTGCCAATAGAATGCTGAGGTACAAAATCATGCAACAAAATTGGATATTGCGGAAAGGGATACCCTACCCCCTCCAGAGATTAGGTAGGATCCCCTGAAATTGGGAAAGGTGAGATCGAGGTTGGTCCTATCAAGTGTCCTGAATTCTGAGGCAGTGGATAAATATTTGGGACTTTTTGATGGATATAATAAAATTGGAATACCCATTCCGATAGCCGCTTGAACAATTCTCTATGATGAGGAATTGGCTGCAAGGACCGCTCATTCCCTGAAACCCGAGTCCTGGTTGGGTACCTCAATATTAACCAAGCATATTTTTTTAATCCTTTCAGCCTCCTGGAAAAAAGGGGGCTATGTTAAGATCAGGTATACCAAAGCTTCCGGTCCATACCATCATGAGCGGTCGGATGCTTGATAGAGTCAGCGGACAGATCGTCCAGTTGATTCAAAGTCGGCACTTTTATGGTCAACGATGGGTGGTATGCTGGTCGTCTGATTTGAGAGACGGGATCAGTACACATTTGTCCCTACGCAAGGAGGTTTCGGAATTCGTTCGTAACTGTCCGTTCGGAGAGGCTGGGAGAGGTATAGGGCTCAGGAGGCACCCGATTATTTGGGATTGACAAAAATAATCAATAGATTGTGGGCTTATTAATAGTTTGTGTAACGCCCGCAGGACGAATATGGATTGCGGGCATTCATTTGATGGCCTTCTCAATGGTTACAAATATCCGTGAATTCCCCCATCATGATCACCCATGTGTTATTCCCAATCCCATTTTCCGGGATGTTATTTAAATGGTTCGCCGGAGCGATTCCCCATCGTTCCAAGAATGTCCATCTGAAGTTTGTTGTGGGAGCGAAATTCATCCAAAGACCCGCCATTCTCCCACCGGGGTATATTTCTGTGGTGCCAATCCACCCGATGGTTCTTGATCCCAGCCCAAAGATCATTTCCTGTGTTGTAAAGCAGGAAAAAAACATTAACTTTAATCTATAAATTTGTGATAAGTATTCCCGGGATTAAATAATAGGGGAAGATTTATATCCATCGACCTAACCTAAATTTCAGCAATGTCAAACACATTCCCAAAAATCCTGTTCGTTATTTTACATGTTCTTCATTTTGTATTCTTTCCTATCGGATCAATTGCCAGCCCCGGAACCTCTCCGGTATATTTAGGTGATCCCTTTGTGCTGCTCTACGATGGAACCTATTATGCCTACGGAACATCAAGTGCTGACGGTATCAGGGTGTATACTTCCGATGATCTAGAGACCTGGAAAGAGCCAACGCGTAAACTTGCATTAAATAAAGCGGATGTTTGGGGGGAAAAATGGTTCTGGGCTCCGGAAGTGCATTTCCATAAGGGTAAGTTCTATATGTTCTATACTGCTGAAGAGCACATCTGTGTCGCCACATCCGATAGCCCGTTGGGACCTTTTACACAAAAGGAAAAAAAGCCGATGATAGCCGATGAGAAATGTATAGACAATTCGCTGTTCATCGATGAAGGTAGGCCATATATGCTGTACGACAGATTCAATGATGGGCTGAACATATGGATTGCGGAGCTCGAACCCGACCTTTTACATATTAAGAAAGGAACGGAAAAACCGGTCATCCAGGTATCCCAGGATTGGGAAAAGGTATGGCCCAGGGTAAACGAAGGCGCTTTTGTCATTAAAAACCATGGGAAATACTATCTCACCTATTCCGCTAATAGTTATGAAAGCCCGTTCTATGGGATAGGTTTCGCCTCCTCCGATAAGATCACTGGACCTTGGAAAAAATACGATGCCAATCCTATCTTCCAAAAGCCTAAAGACCTAGTTGGGGTGGGGCATTCTGCAACTTTCATCGATAAAAACGGAAAGCCAAGGATCGTTTTCCATTCCCATCACGATCAGGAAAGGATCCATCCCAGGATCATGCATATCGGTGAGGTGTATTTTGAAGAGGAAAAGGGCGAACAGGTCATGCGGGTCAAGCCAGACTTCTCAACCCCTACTTTAATTAGGAAGGACCCCACCTTCAAGAATCCGGTTTTCCAACCTGTTCTGGCCGATCCATCCGTTATAAAGGATCCAAAAACCGGATTATACTATGCCTATGGAACCCAGGATAATTGGGATGATGGCAAGGGATCTAGGTTAGTGCCCATTCTGGAATCAAAGGATATGGTGAATTGGAAATATGTTGGCTCTGCCTTTCAGACCAAGCCAACCTGGAAAAATGCCGGGGGCATATGGGCTCCGGATATCAATTACGTGGACGGAAAATATTACTTATATTATTCCTTTTCTACTTGGGGCGATCCAGACCCTGGAGTGGGTCTGGCCATTTCCGATTCTCCAAAAGGGCCTTTTATCGATCAAGGGAAATTGTTCAGTAGCAAGGGTATTGATGTACCCAATTCCATCGATCCATTTTATCATGAAGATCAAGGAAAGAAATATCTCTTCTGGGGATCGTTCAATGATGGGCCGAAACAGGGAACCTTTGCTGTAGAATTGGATAAGGATGGTAAAACTCTCAAGAATACAGAAAAGGTCAAGATCGCCGCCGGTGATTTTGAAGCGGTAACCATTTATAAAAAGGGCGAATATTATTATTTTTTGGGTTCTAAAGGCTCTTGTTGCGAAGGAGCAAACAGCAAATACCATGTTTTGGTAGGTCGTTCCAAACAGCTATTAGGTCCCTATGTTGATCAACAGGGACGAGATCTTAGAGAGCGTGGCCATGGCACCCTTATCCTTCAAGGGACTCCGGAAATTGCCGGGCCGGGCCATACCTCTGGAATCATTGCGGATGACCAGGGAAAGGAATGGATCTATTACCACGGCATAGACAAAAAACACGGAAAACTGCCCAACAATACTTCGCGTAGGATGCTTTTTTTGGATGAGGTCAACTGGAACAATGGCTGGCCAATTATCGGAGCTGGGAAGGCCAATCTGAACGATATTCCGATGCCTACTGTACGGCCGACAAACCGCCAGCCAGAAACCTTGCCCGGAAATCCATTAAAAGTGGCATTGGGTGATCCCTACATCATTTATGATGATACCTCCGACAGATATTATCTTTATGGAACCGGTGGAACAAAAAACGGATTTGTTGCTTATTCCTCCAGTGATCTAAAGGATTGGAAAAAGGAAGGGGTAATATATACCAACATTCAGGAGAAAGCTTGGGGAACCAAGGATTTTTGGGCACCTGAAGTCTATAAATGGAATGATAAATTCTACCTCTTCTATTCGGCACATTGGAAGAACAACCCCAATAACGAACTGGAGAACTATAAAATAGGGGTGGCGGTTTCCGACAAGCCGACCGGACCATTTGTGGATATGACCGGAGAACCACTTTTCGACCCAGGATATCCCATCATCGATGCCAATGTTTTTGTGGAGGAAAGTGGAAAAATGTACCTCTATTATTCCCGATGTTGTTACAAACATCCCGTGGAATCTGAAATTTCCCAATGGGCAAAACAACAGGGCATCTTTTCGGAGATCGAGGAGAGTTGGGTTTATGGGGTAGAATTAAAACCTGACCTGAGTGGGGTGATCGGGGAACCTGAAATGCTTTTGAGACCACCACTGAAAATGGACGATGTACAGGCAGAATGGGAAAGCCGATCGGTAAACAACAAGGAAGTCAACCGCCGTTGGACTGAAGGATCCTACCTGATAAAGCAGCAGGACACCTATTATATGATGTATTCTGCGAACTTTTATGCCGGAAAATATTATGCGGTAGGCTATGCGACCTCCAAAAATCCATTGGGACCGTTCAAAAAATCCAAGCATAATCCGGTATTGGAGAAGAACACCGAAAAGGGTGGAGATGTGACAGGAACCGGGCACAATTCCATCCTGGTAGGAAGAGGAGGGAAAATGTATTGTGTTTACCATGGAAGGACTACACAGAGCGGGCAGGATAGGGTCGTTTTTATCGATGAAATGGAAATTGATAAAAAAGGTGTGTTAAAAGTACACGGACCAACCACGAAATAAGGATTGATTCGTATATTAGACCCACCTAAATATTAATAAACCGGTCCATGTTTGCAATAAACGACATACCCCATACCCGTATCAATCTCCTTACAGGAGAGAAAATATTGGTTTCTCCGCATCGCAGTAAGCGTCCTTGGCAGGGACAAGTGGAAGATCTAGCCAGCGATAACCGTCCTGCCTACGATCCTAAATGCTATTTATGCCCTGGGAATAACCGTGCAGATGGCGATCATAATCCCCAGTACAAAGCACCATTCGTTTTTGTGAATGATTTCTCTGCCCTGCTGAAAGATAGTCGGCAAGGGGAGATCAATGTTTCTGATCTATTACTCGCACAAACGGCAAGAGGGATCTGTAAGGTGATCGCTTTTTCGCCAAGACATGATCTGACCCTTCCTGAAATGACTGTAGAGGACCTGAAGTTGGTGGTAGAAGTTTGGAAAGGAGAATTTCAGGAATTGGCCTCGCATGAATGGATAAAATACATCCAGATTTTTGAAAATAAGGGGGCGATCATGGGATGTAGCAACCCGCATCCACACGGACAGATATGGGCACAGAATTCCGTTCCAGTAGAGGTCGAAAAGGAAGAACAAAGACAAGTGGAATATTTTGACACACATGGGCGTAGTCTGCTATCGGCCTATTTGGAAGTAGAGCTTCAGGAAAAGGTCAGAATATTGATCGATGCTGAACATTTTGTGGCGTTAGTTCCGTTCTGGGCATCCTGGCCATACGAGACCATGATCATCAGCAAACGTCATGTGCAGGACATTCGTGATTTTTCGGAGCTAGAATGTGAGGACCTGGCCAAGGTACTGAAGGAACTGACCACCAAATACGATAATATATTTGAAACATCCTTTCCATATTCCGCAGGGATGCATCAGGCACCTGTGAATAGTGGGGATCAGGGTTTCTGGCATTGGCACATGCACTTCTATCCGCCTTTATTGCGTTCTGCCACAGTTAAAAAATTCATGGTAGGGTACGAAATGTTGGCCAATCCACAACGTGATATCACACCAGAAACGGCCGCAGAGACCATCAGGAATCAATCAAACATACATTATAAAGAAAGAAAAGTTTAATGGATAGAAAAGAGATCAGTGACCGTTTTAAGGAGGTTTATGCTGTTGATCCGGATTTGGTCGTCAAATCACCGGGGCGGATAAATATTATTGGGGAACATACCGATTACAATGAAGGGTTTGTACTCCCTACTGCAATTGATAAGGCGGTTTATGTAGGATTGGGCAAACGTGATGATGAGGAGGTACTTCTATACGCAGCAGGTTTCAACGAATCTTTTCAGATTGATCTAGCCGACGTGGAACCGACGGATAAGGGTTGGCCAAATTATATATTGGGCGTGGTGAACCAATTGAAGGAAAGGAATAAGGCCATTTCAGGGTTCAATCTATATATTGATGGAGATGTACCTGTTGGAGCTGGACTATCCTCCTCCGCTGCGGTAGAATGTGCTGTTGGATTTGGGCTGAACAGCCTATTCGACCTGGACCTGGATCGGGTGGATATTGCGAAGATCGGTCAGTTGGCAGAACATACATTCGCAGGAGTGAAATGCGGCATCATGGACCAGTTCGCATCTGTACTGAGCAAGGAAGGATATGTGCTTAAGTTGGACTGTCGGGATTTATCCTACGAATATGTTCCATTGGAATTGGGTGATTATGAGCTCGTGCTGCTCAATACGAACGTTAAGCACTCTTTAGCAACTTCTGCTTATAATGATCGTCGTCAATCCTGTGAGAAAGCGGTTTCATTGATCCAAGAGGTCTATCCGCAGGTTAAAAGTTTAAGGGATGCGACCATAGATATGTTGAACGAGACGGTGAAGGATATCGATAAGGCAGCCTATACCAAAGGGAAGTTTGTGATAGAGGAGAATATCCGTCTTCAGCAGGCCTGTGATGCCCTAGTAAGTGGAAATATAGCAGAACTGGGCAGACAGATGTTTTTGGCGCATGATGCTTTGAGCAATGAATATGAGGTGAGTTGCAGGGAATTGGACTTTCTGGTGGAAAATGCCAAATCCCATCCACAGGTTGTTGGTGCCAGGATGATGGGGGGCGGATTTGGAGGCTGTACCATAAACATCGTAAAAAGGGGATATGGCCAAGCCTTGGTGGATGCGCTGGCTCCGACTTATGGGGAAGCATTCGGTTTGGAACTGACCCCCATTTTTGTGGAAACCAGAAATGGTTCAGAATTAGTATATTAGAATTCAATTATAAACTTAAAATGAAAAGAAATATAGCTAACCTCTTCCTGGGTGGCGCGCTGATAGGCCTGATGTCCTGTCAGCAACCACAGAAGCAAACTGCCGAAAACCCATCCGACACATTACATACTATCCTTGATTCAGCATCCTTTGGTTCGAAGGTAGCTGGTAAAGATGTAAAGTTATACACCCTGAAAAATGCTTCGGGTTCTACGGCTTATCTGACCAATTTTGGCGCTCGTTTGGTAGGACTTATGGTTCCGGACAAGCATGGTACCTTAACCGATGTTGTGCTTGGTTTTGATAAGGCAAGTAGTTATAATAACCCTGCCGAACCCTATTTTGGGCCGATCGTAGGTCCATTTGGAAACCGAATCGCCAAAGGGAAGTTTACCCTGGATGGAGAGACCTTCACTACACCGACAAATAATGGCCCGAATACCTTACATGGCGGAAAAAAAGGCCTGCACTTTGCCAATTGGGAAGTAAAGGAAGCCAGTTCTAAAACGGTCACCTTTACCTATACCCTTCCTGATAGACACGAAGGTTTCCCCGGGAATATTAGCATGGAGGTAACATACAGCTGGAGTGATAACAATGAATTGACAATTCATTATCAAGCGACCTCGGATAAGAAAACCGTGATCAATCTAACCAATCATGCTTACTTTAATTTGAATGGGGAGGGTAGCGGTACCATCCTGGACCATCAATTGAAGGTCTTTGCGGATAAATATACGCCTGTAGATAGTACTTTGATCCCAACCGGAGAATTGGCCCCTGTGAAAGGAACGCCATTTGATTTTACGGTTAGCAAAACCATCGGAAAGGATATCGAACAGGACAATCAACAGTTGAAGTTCGGGAAGGGATATGACCATAATTTTGTGTTGAATGAGACCAAGGTCGATGGGCTTAACCACGCAGTAACCCTAACTGGTGATAGAACAGGAATTGTCATGGAGATCTATACCCAAGAGCCCGGCATACAGTTCTATTCCGGAAATTTCATGGGCAATAAGGTGACCTTGAAAAACGGAAAAACGGATAGCTTCCGTACAGGACTATGTTTAGAACCACAGCATTTTCCTGACTCACCGAACCAACCTAATTTCCCTTCCACCGTTCTAAACCCTGGAGATACCTATTCAACCAAATCAATCTATAAATTCAGTACAACCAAATAGTATGGAAACCAAAGACTATATCGTATTCCTCTGTTATTTTGTCATCGTTGCAGGATACGGACTTTACATTTATTACAAAAAGAAATCAGCCTCTGGTGATTCAAAGGATTATTTTTTAGCCGAGGGTTCATTGACCTGGTGGGCAATCGGGGCTTCCCTGATCGCGTCGAATATTTCTGCAGAGCAGTTCATCGGTATGAGCGGTTCCGGTTTCAAGATCGGACTGGCCATAGCGACCTATGAATGGATGGCAGCAGCTACCTTGATCGTTGTAGCAGTATTCTTCTTGCCGGTATACCTCAAGAACAAGATATTTACCATGCCGCAGTTCCTCAATGTCCGGTACAATGGTACTGTTTCCATGATCATGGCGGTTTTTTGGTTATTATTGTACATTGTGGTGAACTTGACCTCCATATTATTCTTAGGGGCATTGGCCGTTTCTTCCATCTCCGGATTGGATTTCCAGATGTGTATGATTGGCCTTGCTGTTTTTGCCATTATCATTACATTGGGCGGAATGAAGGTAATCGGTTATACGGATGTGATACAGGTTTTCTTCCTGATCCTTGGTGGTTTGGCAACAACCTATCTCGCCTTGGATCTTGTGTCTACCCACTTTGGCGGTAACGGCATCCTGGATGGATTCAACCTTGTCCATGAAAAGGCAAATGATCATTTCCATATGATCCTGGAGCCGGACAATCCAAATTATATCGATCTACCGGGTTTGAGCGTGTTGATCGGGGGTATGTGGGTCATCAACCTAAGTTACTGGGGCTGTAACCAATATATAACTCAGCGTGCACTTGGCGCTGATCTTGGAACGGCCAGAAATGGCCTTCTGTTCGCTGCGGTACTTAAATTATTAATGCCATTGATCGTCGTGTTGCCAGGTATTGCAGCTTATGTTCTTTACCAGGATGGTAAATTCCAACAGGAGATGTTGGCAGGTGGAGAATTGAACCCTGACCGCGCCTATCCCGTACTGTTGAGCTTATTGCCTACAGGATTGAAAGGATTGTCTTTTGCTGCACTTACTGCTGCGGTGGTCGCATCTTTGGCAGGTAAGGCCAATTCCGTAGCTACGATATTTTCGCTGGATATCTATCAGAAGATTTTCGATAAAAATGCATCTGAAAGGAAATTGGTGAACGTGGGTAAAATTACCATTGTGGTTTCCATGGTCTTAGCGATCATCATTGCACCACACTTGGGAATCGATAAAAAAGGCGGTTTCCAATATATTCAGGAGTATACCGGATTTGTGTCACCAGGAATTTTTGCGATGTTCCTTTTAGGGTTTTTCTGGAAGAAAACAACCTCCAATGCTGCCCTATTCGCTACCATTGGTGGTTTTTTGATGTCCATCGTATTGAAATTCCTTCCGAAGTTCATGGATCTTTCCTTCCTGGCATCCACAGGATTCTCTGTACCCGTGAACGGAGTATATGAGATTCCATTTATCGATCGTGTAGGATTTGTGTTTATTTTCTGTTTGATCGGGATGTATTTTATCTCTTTATTTGATAATAAGAGAGGCATCGTGCCGAAAGGACTCGAGGTGGATTCTACCATGTTCAAAACCAAAACGGGTTTTGCTGTTGGGGCTTTGATCGTGTTGGGTATTACTGCTGCATTGTACACTGTTTTCTGGTAAGTGCTGTCAATAAATGGAATTTTTTTATTGCTGTTTTAAGAGCTGGGACCATGATCGATGATTGGGAAAAGGGCATGCCATTTGACTGACCGACCTATTTTATATCTTTGCCTGGAGAGGAAAATTGTTAGGATCGATTTTTGGTCAAAACATTGACTGAATTTTAATCGTTGCACTCGATGGAAAGAACGTACTGAGATAACAGATTACCTACGGATTAGTGACATACGCTGGTTGTTAATTTAAGGATTTCCCTGTTCTGTTCGATCAGAACAGGATGTCTATGTCCGTGCTGCTACTCGGTTTAATATCATTTAATTTTCGCTCCAGGTCTAAAACTTCCTCAATATAACAATTCGAGGGAAGATTTTATTTCTAATCTTTAAATTGAAATATGAATAGAAAAGCTGGCATCACCTTATTATTGATAATTGCCCTATTGGTGTTGATATTCATTGTGGGTTTTAATTTTGGCTATAAACTAATGTCCATGCTAAGGTAATGGTCCCGATAACATATAATAGTTAATTTCTGCATTATGGATAAAGAGGATAAAATACTAAGGATATGTTTGATCATCGTGTTCATAATGAGCACAATAATCGGTTATTATCTCTATAACAGGTTGTTCAGGTAATTTCCTGTATTTGGGCTTAACAAAATTATGGAGTGGGCATCCTGATCTTCAATAATAATTTTTTCTTTTCTTTAGGATCTTCCTTTAGGGTCTTTTTTATAAAATTCTCGGCTTCTTGCAGTGAATAGTTCTCTTTAAACCAGAGTGCATGTCTGAAAATAAACGCGGTGAGGTCAAAATTTGATTTCGTTTCCATTTCGTTTTTATAAATTGAACACGGTCATTTTGGAACAAGTTCAGTTTTTTTAAATAATACGTACAAATACCACTTATAATAGCATATCCTAAATAATGCCGCCTCTCGAGGAAACGTCTAATTCCAATTGGACATTTGCCCCTTGGAAAGTAATCTATCCGATTTTTTTGATGATATGAGCCCCTGAGGATATAAAGTGACCTACTTCATTTACAGAAGCATAGAACTTTATTGGTTTGAATTGGAACCAGACTCATTTGGAAATGGGTACCTCTACCAAAGAACAAAATCAAAGGAAGGGTTAATAGGATATCCAACGATGAATCTTACTTTTGCGATGATCAAAAAATATCCAGATCAATAAATGGTAATCCTAAGGGGCAGGATATCCATATATGGATAATACTAACCATTCTCGATTTCAATATTAAGAATAGAAGAGATCTGGTTAAAATAGAGAAAGTTTGGAAATCGTAAATACGAAATTTGGCTACAAAAATATTTTCCTTTGTTCAAATAGGGGTGTTCTATAATATAAAATGATAAATTTGATTTGGTTACAAACATTACAATTTACTTTCAATCAAACCCACCATCATTTGAAGGTGGGTTTATTTTTTGTCCGTTTCCATTAAGTAACGATTTGTAGGTCATCTTCGACAAAAAAGGGTCTTATTTGTCAAAAGGTTCAACAGCTTGACAGATCTGGATCTTATATCAATTATGCCTTTAAATTACCATAGCTCGAGAGGTTCTTTTTTAGTAGTTTCCTTGCGGTACGGATCCGGGTTTTTACAGTCCCTTCAGGCACATTCAGATGTTCGGCTATCTCATAATACCTAAATCCTTCAAAATGCATGAGGAAAGGAGTAAGGAACTTTTCTGGGACCGTTTCCATAACCTTTTGAAAATCCTCCATGAAGAATCTGTTTTCACTTTTGTTGTTTGTTAATCTTAGTTCGGGATCATTTTCAGGATTAGCGTTTTTTATAAAATTATTCATTAAATTCTGTTTCCTGCAATCGTTCAAAAAACAGCTTCTCATTATTGTATATACCCAGCCTAGAAGATTAGATCCTTTTGAATAATTTTTATGATATCTCAGGACCCTCATCAGGGTGTTCTGCAAAAGATCTTGAGCATCAGTTTCATCCTTGGTAAACCTTTTGGCGTACTGCAATAGAGTCTGCGAATGAACCAGCACTTCTTTTATTATAAAATCATTGTTCATGGTTAAAACTATTTTGTAAAAAACTGTTATATCCTGAATGACAATTCGAACTGTTGGGTAGTATTGATAAGACTGGATATCAAACCTCGCGTTAAAATAACCAGTCTTATCAAACAAAAGGTTGTATATCAGATGTAAATCAAATCGAATGCCAAATAAGGGTCTTCTTCTCGTGCTTAATACGTGATTATTCTGGTTTTATCCAGGGCCTAACGGGTTTTTTACCTATGGGACTGGTTAGTATTTGTTAGTACACTGCACCCTCCGACACTAAAATTAATCCTGTCGCATCATGTTGTACATTATCCATTCTTTTATCGGTATGTAGCCGACTATCTTTTTCCATATCCTTATTTTTTTCTTTTTTAATCCCCGAAGAAAACATTTTTTTAAAGCTGGTCCCGTAAGGTAAAACAGGTCCTACAAGAAATGATAGGGGAAGTGTTTCTTGCAATCTAACAATAAGGTTATTTATCAGATGCCAAGGTATATGGTCCAGATATTTGAAACTCCATCATGCTTCGGAATACACCGTAATAAGGGCATGCATGATTTTTGGGGACCTGTTTACATTTGTCCCTCCCCCACCATTCCACAAAAGTGTCAACCTAGAATGGAAATTTCCAAAACCTATTGTTCGGATAACTGTTATAGAAGGATGAGGTGTTCCTTATCCAGGAATACTCTTGATTTGAACCATCGATTCGAACCCATGTCAAAATCTAGAAAAATCAATTCATCACTTAATAGCGGAGTCACTCTACCAAGTTTGATCTTTATCCTTGCCGTGTGTTTGGCTTCAGCGATATTCCCAGGGAGGGTTAGCGCGGTCCTGGGTGTGGTAAAGAACTTTATTTTCGTGAACCTGAATTGGGTATATGTCTGGGCAGTAACTGTCTTTGTTCTGTTCCTGCTATTCCTGATGTTCAGTAAGTACGGAGAGATCAAATTGGGGCGAAACGACAGTTCTCCGGACTATTCCTTCTTTTCCTGGATTTCTATGCTCTTCGCAGCCGGTATGGGTATAGGATTGATGTATTTTAGTGTTGCTGAACCTATGCAGCACTATTCCAATGAGATCTTTGCCAACAGCAGTTATGTCAATAGTGCTAAGAACGCACAACTGTATACTTTTTTCCATTGGGGCATCCACGCCTGGGCGATATATGGCTTGGTAGGGCTGGCACTTTCCTATTTTGCCTATAGATATAAACTTCCCCTCTCGCTGAGGAGCTGCCTCTATCCGATTCTTAAGGACAGGATACAGGGCCGCTGGGGGAACACCATCGATGTATTCGCCCTTTGCAGCACCTTTTTTGGAATAACCACCACTCTGGGTTTCGGTGTAGTCCAGATAAATTCTGGTTTGCACATACTTGGTGTAGTTCATGAGACCGGCTTTGTCTATCAGGCTTTTATTGTGTTTATCCTGGTCTCGATCTCAGTTTTTTCAGCGACCACCGGAGTGGATAAGGGCGTAAGGATCCTGAGCAACCTCAATATCGCAGTGGTTATTTTGCTGATGTTGTTCGTTCTTTTTCTTGGACCGACCGTCTATCTGATAGGTAGTTTTACAGAAGGATTGGGGAACTACATCAATAATTTCTTTAACCTGACCTTCAATACCCATGTTTATGAGGATGCATCCTTACCTTGGTTTTACAATTGGACGATCCTGTATTGGGCATGGTGGATTTCATGGTCTCCTTTTGTGGGCCTCTTCATTGCGAAGATATCAAAAGGAAGGACTATTAGGGAGTTTATTGCAGCCGTACTGATCCTTCCGACCATATTCAATTTTATGTGGATGTCCGTTTTCGGCAACAGTGCCATCTGGCTGGATAACCATGTTTCTGGAGGTGCCCTGAGCGCATTGGCAAACGATCCAGATGCCCTGATGTTCAGGTTTCTGGAATATCTACCGTTTACCAAGGTCATTAGTTTTATGGTTATAGCGATCATCATGATATTCTTTGTGACCTCAGCAGATTCGGGGATGTTCGTCATGAACAGCATTGCTACCAAGAATGCCAAGGTTTCGCCGAAATGGCAGATAGCCGGATGGGGAGTGTTATTGGCCGTTTTGGCCCTATTCTTATTGAATGCAGGAGGATTGGAAGCCCTACAGAGCATGACCTTGATCACGGCACTTCCCTTTTCGATCATCATTCTAGTCATGATAGCCTGCCTTGTAAAGGCCCTGTCGATAGACAAAAAATATTATGAGCAGGAGTTTTCGGTATCTACCGTTCCATGGTCCGGAAAATTATGGAAGGACCGGTTAAGGCAGATAGTGAAAGTTGATTCCCAGAATGATATTGATTCCTATATGAGGGATATTGCCGGAAATGCGATACATGAACTCCGTAACGAATTTATCAAGAATGGGATCGAGGCTAATATAAATCAGGGCAAAGAGCCAAATTTCATTGAAATCGAGATCCGGTATGATTTGGTGAACAATTTCATCTATGGTGTACGGAGTGAGACTAAGGATTTTCCGGAATATTTCCAGAAGGAGGAAAACCTCTCGGATATGGAAGATGGGCAAGCCTACTTTCCTCTGGCCTATTTTGGTGATGCAAGGCAGGGTTATGACGTGAGGTTATTTACCAAGGACGAACTGATCGCAGATATCCTGAAGCATTATGAACGATTCGTGGCCATAATTTCGGAGGATAAAAATAAGATGTTCATCAGTAGCAATGCAAACAGGAGGATAAGGTAGTAGATCAGAATCCCCGCTTTTCATCAGGGACCAGGCTGGAAATAAGGGTTTAGATTTGGACAGCATTACCGTTATTTATAGGTGCTGGGTAGCTCGACATAAAAATTAGCGCCCTTATCAAAATTGTTCTCGTACCATATCTTACCTCCGTGAGCCTCTACTATCCATCTGCAGATAACCAGGCCCATTCCGAAGGATTCCTCCCCGTCAGTACAGGGGTTACACTTGTTGTACAAATCAAAGATCGTCCCTGATATTTGTGAAGGGATTCCTGGCCCACTATCCTTACGCTCACTAAGACTTTCGATACCTGTTTGATAGCTGTGTCTTCCATTTGTGCTCCATGTGGAGCGAATTTTATGACATTGGTTATAAGATTGCTGAATACCCTCCACAGTTGTTCATTTTGGGCCGGGATGAAAATTATATGGTCTGCTTTTAGGATTATTCTCTGGCCTTTGGCCATCGCTTTTATTTCGAGGATCTTGGTGCAATAACCTAACAGTTCACGGATGTCAAAGGTCTCTGTCGGTAATCCCTCGCCCTTGAATTGCTGGTTAAGCAGATTCTCCATCAGATTAAAATCAAAAGTCGAGGATGATTAGGATCAATAAACCGTGCTAACATTTAAACATATATAACGCTTCCATTTTAACCTCTCGCTTATTTTATCGAGTCAAACCATTCACTATCAATCAAAATCGAAAAATTCGGATAGGAATGATTTTTTCTTTTTTGGATATCTTTGTTTTCCATAATCATCTCGATGCTGTCCCTGCCAATGATCTTCATCTTTTCTGTAATATTTATCCTCCCTTTGGTCGATGGTTTGGTTTCTGTCAACGGTCTGTTGCGACTGGGGAAAGTTATTATGGTTTGCAGCATAATCGAGTAGTTTATCCAGTTCACCTTTATCCAGCCAGATTCCTCTGCAATTGGGACAGTAATCTATTTCCACACGATTCCTTTCTGCGATTAATAAAATTTCATTACAATTTGGACATTTCATAGTACATGATTTATAATCCCAAAATAGACAACATATTACAATAAAACGCATAAATTAAATTTAATTTTGCTTTATTTAACATCTTGTGCCAGCCAGATGTTATAAACGTTTAAATTTCTGGGTAATGAGGATAAGGGTTTATTTGATTGAGTTTTTTTTGAAAAGTACCTCAACAATTACATCCTGTTTTTCCATAAGTCCACTTTTTCGTTTGAAATGGTTACCTGGTGACAAGCCGCAGACCCTATTTGAAGAGTCCAATCTTTAGTTGCAACTGACAGATTAGTCTTTTGTTTAATTGTATAGATAATAGGTTTGCATACCAGATTTAGATCATGTCAATGATCCGAGGAAATTGAGTTAACTGCAGGGGGTACTTACGGATAATTCTCAACGCTGGGGTTACTTTAAAGTTTTGGCATTGGTAAAGAAAGGTTATTCCTTGAAATAGAGGGAACTTAATTAATTTCTTAACTAGGAACGTGTTATTTCAGGGTAAACATCATTTATGCTTCCCCTTACCCTACATTCAATCTCGGAGTATGCACATGTCGCCTAAATAGCCCAATTGCTTAAGTTGGTTGATGGAAGTATCCTAATAACATGTTTTGTCCTTTCAACATCGTTGTTTATCCCATTAAAACTCTGGACACATTTTGGATAGCTATGGATGGGATCAGATGGTCCAATAAATTCGTGCATGATGGCAAGTCGACCGTTCAAGAATCTGAACTTCCAGTTTTGGTCCTTTTAATATTCAAAATGAAAAATTCAGGATTTCGATTCACTCGCTCCTTTCCGAAGAGGGTATTAATTGATCCAGATAGCAAAAGATTACTGCAGGAATGATTTTTGGAATAAATCCCAAGAAATTTTTGATTTTCTGTTTCCTATACGAACATGTTTACGGTTTCCTTGGATGTTGTGATATAGTTGAAAGAATATTCATATTGGATACTATTGTTCTTAAATATCAAAATTGGAAATTTGGGTCAAGAATCGGGAAGAGGGCAGAGATGTTCGAAAAACTTTTATTAACTATGTGTTTATAAAAGTGGAATATTCAGTCTATACCCATTATAGACTTCAATAGGACCTTCCTGGGTTCAATAAATAGTGTGATGTGATGTTGTCCCATTTGGGACAACATTTTTTTTGATTCTTAATCGTGCCATCGATTTGAGGAGGAAAAGGGGAGGCAAACTCTTTGTATCGGTAATATCATATGTGGTAAAAATTATTCTTATAAGATTCCGAATCCAGTTCATATTCCTATTTTCAAAATCGAAAAATTTTATTTAAAAATCCTATCGAGCAATAAATTTCCATATACTCTGCCAACCTTCCGAATTGTTGATGTATTTTCCCAAAACCTTAGGACAATACGATTTTGTTGGATTATCTTGGTTCAGAACAATATTTAATCGATAATAGGAATCAACCATATGGATCTCTATAATGAATTTTCGTTTCAGAAAGATATTTTGGTGAAATTTTTGTTAATCTTCCAATTAATCCGATTGTATGAATAGAAAGATCCTATGTTTTCTCATAAATGGTAAAGAATTGCTCGAAAGGAAGGACAGTCTGCCCGAATTACTATCTTCCTTCGAGATCCTAGAAGTATCGAAGATCATTGAAACTGCTCCGGGTCATTTTGTATTGGACTCAAGGATCTTTGTTCCACCGACCTTGGAAATTGCAAAAATATGCCCCATATCTGAATACTTTTTTTTTGATACAGTTCTATTCTATGACAACCATATAGCGGAAATCTTCAAAAACAGGAAAAGTGATTTCCATCAATTCCGTATATCCAAGAAGGAGGCCGCACACTTGAAGGTGATTAACGATATGATTAAGACCTACCAGAATGACGATGAGGAAGAATCAAAGGAACTGTTGATCTCGAATCTTTTGAAGAATAATGTGCTCCATTTGAAAAAGGTGTTCGAAAAATCAAAGGATTTAGGTAGGAATGGTCCAGTTTCTGATAATGTCCCGATAACTTATCTTAACACAGCAGAAGCCTTCAAAGGATTGGTAGCATTAAATGCAGTAAAGGAGAAAGGGGTGACTTTTTATGCTGAATCCCTAAATATTACAAATAGGACCCTTTCTAACATAACCAGAAAGGTTATGGATAGATCGCCTAAGGAAATAATAGATAGTTACCTCATTGAGCTTGGACAAAAAATGCTGGAGGACACAGGACTTTCAATCAAGGAAGTTTCCTATTCATTGGGTTTTAGATCTGCAAACGGGTTCAGCATGTACTTCAAAAAACTTTATGGAAAATCGCCAACAGAATATAGGGAATTTCTAGGACAGGGATTATAGCAATCCATAATATACTTAAATTCAACGCACCCCGCCCGGGATATCCTGTGAAAACCGGAGCTGTATTTTGTTCCATTTCCATCGTAATAAGATGACCACTGGAAATACCCGGATTGGCCCAGGAGTAATTTTTTGAAATGTCCAAAAATCCATGGGGAATTAAGAGTGTGGATCAGGTATTGACTAATCCCTCATCGGCCTTAGTAATAGTAATTCTGTTTGAAAATTTTGTTTTAGGGAGGGAGATCATTGATTTTTACCATTCCTGAATGGTACAGGAAAAGGTACCTTAAAAATAAACCAGAATAAATTCGGTCTACGAGGAATATAAATCGGGCTGTTCCAGACGATGGTCCCAATTAGGGGGGAGTTGAAAAGAGAAAAGGGAGTTTTTTTCGGGGAGGTAGGCAATTCGGTAGAATGTGGACTGGAATGACCTGGGAGAACTGGGTATCTTGGTTTTTGAATAGTAAAATCCATTTGATCTAATATATACTAAATCTTCCAAAGGATGGATCCCACACATCCTTGATTCCAGTTTCGCTAATCGTACAAGTTGTTGATTTGGTCTTTGGACCAAAGGGTATTTCATGGTCCAGTTGTAGATGATATAAATATCCTTAAATTCGCAGTGCCATTTTGCTGGTATTGACAACGCAAGAACGTTGGGTCATGGGCGATTGTTGGGAAAGATCCTTGTTCAAAAAATATGATACTGATTAATTTCTTTTTTTTGTGAAAAGTTTTCCTTTATTTATCAAGCAGATTTATATCAAAATAATCCGTCTCTACAGATTGGTCCTGTCCCATAGGAAAGTATATTCGGAAAATCCCTACATTCAGAACAAAAGGAATCAGATGGTCCGGACAATTGCTTGGATGTGCGTATTCCCTACATTATATTTCGCATTGGTTAACCTAGAAGATCAAAGGTTCTTGTTGGCATCCATAAATATCCTGAATTCCCTAAGTTCCGCCACTGTTCTCGTACTCTTGCACTATCGGAGGTTTGAAAGTGCGAAGGCTGTTCTGCTTGGGTTCAATTTTATATTTTTTCTTGCCGGTGCTATCCTATTCAAGAATGGTGCGGAATATTTTCTGATAAGTATCCTCGTGGCCTCTATGATGCTCTATGATCAAAGAAAGGTTCACATCTTCTTTGGTGCAATGGTAGCGGTATCAATGGTTGCCATATTTATCCTGGGCGAAAGGGTGAACATCACTGAACCTTTGCCAAAGGCAAGGGTTCTGGTCAACATGATTAGTTCAATAGGATTTATCATTTTGGTAACCAATTCTTTTCTCCAGATCATAAAGAACAACCTTCTCAAGATCCAGAAGCAGAAAAGAGCATTGAAGGAATCCAATCAAGAGAAGGAAAAAGTGTTTTCTATTATTGCCCATGATGTGAAAAGCCCTTTGGCAAGTCTTGAAAACCTGGTGCTTGCCTTGAAGCATCATATCTTCAACCAGGAAAAATCCATCGAATTCATCAGCGATATCCATGCCCACATCCTAAAGCAGAATCAGATCCTGGATGATCTTCTAAAATGGGGTAGCAGTAATGTAAAGGGCGCCACGGGTGAAAAAACGAAAGTCTGCCTATTGCCAGTTGTAAATGATACCATCAATAATTTTCAGGAACAGATAAAAAGGAAGAGCCTCCATGTTTCCTGGGAGATCTCACCCGAGGATTCTGTCGTTGCGGATATGGAACACATTCGCATAATCATAAGGAACATATTGAGCAATGCGATAAAATTCAGTTTTTTTGGGGGGAAGATAAAACTATCGGTCAAGGTTGAAGGGACTAGGACGTATATATCTATAATCGACCATGGTATTGGGATAAGTATGAAAGATTTGTCCACGCTATTCAAATCTGTTCAGAGGAATTCATTAGGGACTGCAGATGAAAGGGGATCGGGGATTGGACTTCTGTTGATCAAGGACCTGATTGAACGGAACCACGGAACTGTAGAGGTACAGAGTAAACCAGCAGAGGGCACCGTTCTGCGAGTGGGATTTCCAAATGTGCCCCAAATTGGGAAAACTTGACCTATTATATGCCCTCCTGCCTGTACTTTACAGCAAAAAGGCCCTTTGGCAGTGGTTTGGCAGACAGATAGGCTCCCATGATAAAGATCTATCCTAGATTTTTTTCTGTGGATAGATCCTTTCCTCGATCCCCAAGCTTTGATTTAGGTACACCGGAATGCTCGTAGCTCAAAATCCATTTAGGATTCTTTTTAAAGGAAGCCTGGAACACGCTAACTGTACTATTTTCTGGCTAACATTCTGTTAATAGTCCTCCATTTCTTTAATGACATGAAGAGGGATCAGCCCAGTGCTGTTTCAAAGTCCTTAATAAGGTCCTCTATGTTTTCAATACCCACTGAAATACGTATAAGTCCCGGATATATACCAGATGTCTGCTTTTGGTCCTTATCATGGTGGCCGCCCCACATACTTGCTGGATGTACCACCAAGGATTCTACTCCTCCCAGACTTGCGGCATTGGCAAAAATGGTCAATCTGTTCAGAACCTCTTGAGCATAGGAATATGCCTGTTCATCATGATCAGCCGATAGTTCCACACATAACATGCCCGTTCCTCCATTCATCTGTTTTTGTGCCAATGCATATTGTGGATGTGAACTCAACCCAACATAGGCTACTTTTTTGATGCGGGGATGTTTATCCAGCCATTGTGCCAATTCAAGGGCATTCTCATTGATCTGTCTAACCCTCATAGCGAGTGTCTTCATCCCCCTTAACAACAGCCAGGAATCAAATGGGCTTAAAGATCCCCCCAGGACCAAGGATCTCCGCCATACCTTGTTTATGTAAGATTTTCTACCGCACACCGCTCCAGCAGTAAGGTCACTATGCCCCCCAAGATATTTCGTTGCGGAATGCACGATAATATCTATACCAAAATCAGCAGGCGTCTGGTTGATCGGAGAGGCGAAAGTATTGTCCACCATCGTGGTGATCTGTCCTTTCTTTCCCAGTCCGGCAATGAATGCAAGGTCTGTAATGTCAAGGTTTGGATTGGAAGGGGTTTCCACATAGATCAGTTTTGTGTTTGGCTGAATGGCCTTTTCAAAGGCCTGGTTGTCCTTTTGGTCCACATATGTAACCTCTACCCCAAAATCCGACAGGAATTCCTTAAAGAAGAGCATAGCGCCGGAGTAAAGGGAATGCTGGGTAATGATGTGGTCTCCAGTTTTCACCACGGTGAGAATTGCCGTACTGATCGCCGCCATGCCTGTGGCCAAGACCAGCGCATCTTCCGTCTTCTCCAAAGAGGCTAATACAGCGGCCGCCTGGGAGTTGGTCGGATTACCATGCCTATGATAAAATCCAGGATGTTTTGTCTCCGATGCAGCGGTAATGTATTGTTTTAGGTCCTCATCTGCAATATATGTGGACGTTTGGTAAATTGGTGTAACAACAGCTTTACTTTCATTGAATTCACTTCCTTTGTGAATGAGGTCGGTTTCTAAATGAGCCATAATAGGTTGATTTAAAATAAAGGCCTAAAAATTAAAAATTATTCCTATAAATCCTTAATTTGAAGACCTAAATATGTATAATATTTTAATCTAAACAGTATTACTAAATTATGAAAAGATTGCTCAGCATCATAGGCTGTTTTTTCACTATTTGTGTTATGGCACAGGTGAAATCGCCCTCCGAGTTCCTCGGTTATCAGGTGGGTACCAAAGTTACGCCTTATTGGAAGGTGTTGGACTATTATGCGTACATCGCCAAGGAATTCCCCAACCAAGTGAAAATAGAGTCCTATGGTTCTTCTATTGAAGGGAGGCCGTTGCAGGTTTTTTATGTTTCTTCCGCAAAGCATATTTCGAAATTAGAGGAAATCAGGAACAATAACCTAAAACTTGCCAAGGCTTTGGAAGGGGAGGGAAGCAGTAACATTCCTGCAATTATCTGGATGAGCAATAACGTCCATGGAAATGAAACTTCATCTATTGAAGCTTCCATGCTGACCCTTTTCGAATTGCTCAACCCGAAGAATCAAGAGACAAAGCGCTGGTTGGAAAACACCTTGGTCATCATCGATCCTTGTCTGAATCCGGATGGGACGGAACGGTATAACAATTGGCATAACGGTGTTGTAGGCGCGCAGTATAACCCGGAACTGTATGCCCGGGAACATCGGGAACCATGGCCTGGAGGTCGATTGAACCACTATTATTTCGATATGAACCGCGATTGGGCATGGCAGACCCAACAGGAAAGCAGGCTACGTGCGGTGATCTATAACAAATGGCTGCCGCATATTCATGTCGATTTTCATGAGCAAGGCATCAATGCACCCTATTATTTTCCGCCAGCGGCAGAGCCTTTGCACGAGGTGATCACCCCATGGCAAAGGGAGTTTCAGACCACCATCGGAAGGCACAATGCAAAATATTTTGATTCCAAAGGTTGGCTATATTTTACCAAGGAACGTTTTGACCTGTTCTATCCTTCTTATGGGGATACCTATCCGATCTATTCAGGTGCTATTGGGATGACCTTTGAAAAGGCCGGTAATGGTTCTGCCGGTTTGGGGGTGTATACCGATAATAAGGATACATTGACCCTGGTTGATCGCGCAATCCAACATCATGCATCCGGTATCAATATCGTAGAAGTGGTATCGCAGCATGCGGACAAGGTCGTGGCTGAATTCAAGAAGTTTGGTGAAGATGCCATAGCAGGTAAATTATCCTCCTATCATAGTTATGTGATAAAATATGATGCTGCAAGGGAAGGCAGTTTGCGGGCTCTTTTGAAATTATTGGATAAGAACCAGATCAAGTATTATGCAGGAACGGGTTCGGTTAAGGGAATGGATTATTTCAGTAAAAAAGAAGCAAATTATACCCTGTCGGAGAAAGATGTGGTCATTCCGGGAAGTCAAGCTAAGGCAGCATTGATCAGGGTATTGTTTGAGCCTGATGCAAAATTGACGGATTCGGTCACTTATGATATCACCGCATGGGCAATGCCTTATGTTTATGGTCTCCCGGCCATTGCTTCTATGGCAAAACCGGCTAAACTCCAGCCTTATTCTTTAGAAAATTTGGAAAATCCGGCTGCAGCAGGTTTTGGCTACGCGATAAAATGGGATGGGTTTTCCGCGGCACAACTCACGGCAGCCTTATTGAAAAGGAAAATTAGTTTGAAATCTTCCGATTATGCCTTTAAGTTAGGAAAAGAAGATTTTCCGCGGGGATCCTTGTTGATCATGAAGAACGGGAATAAGCAGGCCGATGCGGAACGGATCATCAAGGAAGAGGCGGATAGGCTTCAGGTAAGGTTATATCCGATCCAGTCTGGGATTGTGGAAGGCGGTAGAGATTTAGGAAGCTCGGATGTAAAAACTGTGAAAACCCCTAAGGTGCTGATGATGGCTGGCGAGGGGATTAGGGCAACCAATGTAGGCGAGATCTGGCATTATTTTGATGAAATGCTTAAATATCCGATAACCTTGATCAATCCTTCGGATTTTTCTCGGGTAAAATGGAGCGACATTGATGTGTTCATCATGCCGAATGGTAATTATTCCTTTTTAAAGGATACCAATCAAAGTAAGGAATTTGCGAGTTGGCTGCGGGCAGGTGGAAAGGTGGTGGCATTGGAATCTGTCGTCGGGCAATTGGCGAGTCAGGAATGGTCTAAGCTAAAGGCTGTGAAAACGGATACCAGTGCAAAGAATAAACCAAATCCCTTGAAAAAATATGCAGATAGGGAAAGAGGCGCTTTGGAAAACTATACGGCTGGAGCTATCTATAAGGTCACATTCGATGATTCACATCCTTTGATGTATGGAATTAAGGATTATTTCACCTTAAAAACAGATGCTAACCTATACCAGTATTTTCAGAACAGTGAAGGCTGGAATGTAGGGTATATCACAGAGGGCTCTAAAGTAAGTGGCTTTGTAGGACACAACCTGAATAAGAAACTGAAGAATGGCCTGGTATTCGGAACGCAGCAGATTGGTCAAGGAACGGTAGTTTACTTGACGGATAATGTGCTTTTCCGGAATTTTTGGGAAAGTGGGAAGCTTTTGATGGCAAATGCTGTGTTTTTGGTAGGGGAATAACCCCTACCAATTATGCCATTTCTTTCAGCAGCTCTATAGCATACTCAATGCTATTGACATTGTTGACCGCAATCCTTAATTGACCTTTCACTTCTTTCAGATTCGCGATACTTCCATGCTTCTGAACAAATGCCAATACCTGCCCGAATTTCTCAGACTGGTAATAGCTCGATTTCGGATTGCTTACAAAAAATCCTTTTAAGGTATCTTTCTTAAAGGAGATTTTCTCCAATCCGATTTCCTTGCCCAGCCATTGCAACCTTAAGGTATTGAACAGTTCGTAAACTGGCCCTGGTACTGGTCCGAATCGATCCATTAAGGATTGTTCAAATGCCTGTAATTGCGACTCGTCCTTCAGTTTAGCAATATCATTGTACAGGTTATATCTTTCAGATATATTGGTTACATACTCATCCGGGATCAATACTTCCAGATCCGTATCGATCTGGGTAAAGCTTACATATTTACGATTTGTCTCATCGGCAAATAGATCACCAAACTCATCGTCTTTTAGCTCCTGAACCGCTTCATCCAATATCTTATTGTACATCTCAAAACCAATCTCTGCGATGAATCCCGATTGTTCTGCTCCCAAAAGGTTCCCTGAACCGCGGATATCCAGATCGCGCATCGCCACATTGAATCCTGAACCTAATTCCGAGAATTCTTCAATGGCCGATAACCTTTTGTATGCCTCATTGGTCAAGGTGGACAATGGTGGGCTCATCAGGTAACAGAATGCCTTTTTGTTGGTCCGTCCCACACGACCACGCATTTGGTGAAGATCGCTCAATCCAAACATATGGGCATGGTTGATCATGATCGTATTGGCATTTGGTATATCTAGGCCCGCTTCGATAATCGTGGTAGCGACCAAAACATCGTATTCATGATTGATGAACTTCAACATTACATCTTCCAGTTCATCACCTTCCAATTGCCCATGCGCTATACCAACTCTCGCTCCTGGGACCAATTTCCGGATCAACATGCCTAATTGAGGAAGGTCTGCCACCCGATTATGGATGAAGAACACCTGTCCGCCTCGGTCCAGTTCAAAGCTAACCGCTTCCTGGATCAGACTTTCATTAAACACATGAAGTTCTGTCTGTACAGGCTGTCTGTTCGGTGGTGGGGTAGAAATAATGCTTAAATCCCTTGCTCCCATTAGGGAGAAGTGTAAGGTTCGTGGGATAGGTGTTGCGGTCAAGGTCAGGGAGTCGACGTTTGCACGCATGACTTTCAGTTTCTCCTTTACCGATACCCCGAATTTCTGTTCCTCATCGATGATCATCAATCCAAGGTCCTTAAATTTCACATCCTTGCTCACCAAGCGATGGGTTCCGATAATGATATCCACTTTTCCTTCTTCCAGTCTTTTCAAGGTGTCCTTGATCTGTTTGCTGGATTTGAAACGGTTGATGTAATCGATATTCACCGGAAAACCTTTCAGCCTTTCGGAGAAGGTTCGGAAATGCTGTAGCGCAAGGATCGTTGTAGGGACTAAAACAGCCACCTGTTTGCTATCTGCTACGGCTTTAAACGCCGCACGGATGGCAACTTCTGTTTTTCCGAAACCAACATCACCACAGACCAAGCGGTCCATAGGATGAGGGGACTCCATATCTCTTTTCAGATCATTGGTTGCCTTTTCCTGATCTGGGGTATCCTCATAGATAAAGGAGGCTTCCAGCTCGCGCTGCAAATAGGTGTCCGGACTGAACGCATTACCGGTTTGGGCCTTGCGTTTGGCATATAACATGATCAGGTCGCGGGCAATATCCTTGACCTTCTTTTTCGTCGTTTTCTTTAGTTTGTCCCAAGCATCTGTTCCTAACTTGTTCATCTTGGGAACAGTGCCCTCTTTTCCGGAATATTTGGAAATCCTGTTCAGGGAGTTGATGTTGACATATAGGAGGTCATTATCCGCATAAACCAACCGAATCATTTCCTGCGTTTTACCATTCACATCTACTTTTTCCAACCCCGCATACTTACCAACGCCATGATCGATATGGGTAATGAAATCACCTGGTTTTAATTCCCCAAGTTCTTTTAATGTGATGGCTTGCGAACGTTCGTAACCCTTTTTCCGCTTGTATTTATAATAACGATCAAAGATCTGATGATCGGTATAGCAGGCGGCTTTTAGAACATCATCCCTAAAACCTTCTCTAAGCGCTTTGTAGATTGGGGTAAAACTTACGGTCTTATCCAGATCATCTAAAATCGCATAAATTCGTTCAATTTGTTTGGTGGAATCGGAAAAAATGTAATTGTGGATGCCATGTTTCTCGTTTTCCTTGAAGTTATGGATCAACAGATTGAAGTCCTTGTTAAACGAAGGTTGTGGATGTGTATCGAATTCTAGCTGTTCATCCGCATTGTAAAAAAATTGTTTTCCAAATTCGATGATGGGATATTCGAACAACATTGCATTGAAATTCTTCTCATCGGTGAATGTAAATCGCGGATCTAACAATTCCGGATTTGCTTTCAGGTCTTTCTCTGTTAAAGCTTTCCAAAATTGGGATGCTTTTTTATAACCATCCTTCAGGATATCCAAGGTGAATTGAACGTCCTTTATCCATACTACGGAGTTTTTATCGATATATTCCAATAAAGAAATATGGTTGTTCGACAAGAATTTCGCTTGTACATTAGGTACGATCGTTACGGTATGGATTTTATTGACGGATAACTGATTTTCAATATCGAAGGTTCGGATGCTCTCAATTTCATCCCCAAAGAATTCGATGCGATAGGGGAGGTCGTTGGAAAAAGAGAAGATATCCACAATTCCCCCACGGATGGCGAACTGTCCAGGTTCATAGACAAAATCTACCCGCTCAAAATCGTATTCGTATAAAAATTCGTTGATGAAATCGATACTGAGTTTGGTGTTCTGTGTAATGGGCAGGGTGTTCTTTTCCAGATCCTGTTTGTTGATCACCTTTTCCGCAATGGCTTCGGGATAGGTGACCACAATTTTAGGGAGTTCCGAATTTTGGTTCAAAGAACTCAAGGTCTCAGCCCGCTGAAGCACATGCGCGCTATCCAGTTGTGTAAATTCGTAGGGTTTTCGGTAAGAAGCCGGAAAAAATAAGATCTGTTTATCAAAAAGACTTTCCAGGTCGCTCAAGAAATAAGAGGCATCCTCATGTGTAGGAAGGATAAATATATTTAATCTTTTTTCCAATTGATAACAGGCGGCAGCAACCATGGCATCCGCCGAGCCTACCAATCCCTTTAAATGGATCTTGGGGCTCTTTCCTTGAATGCTTTGTTGTAAGGCTTTTACTTGAGTGGAATTACTGTATTTTGTTAATAGTTCTTGAATGTTCACGCGGAAAGGATGTTTTTACAAAAATACTAAAAAGTAATTAATCGATGTTCTTCAGCAAAAGATATGACAGATTCCATTTGATGGTTGAGATCGAACTGTAGATCTTCATGCAGTTTGTTGAACAAGCCATTTACATTTTTGACTCTTCCCATAACGTATTTATGAAGCTTCATGCCAGGTAATAATGCAGTTGGTCCAAAAAGAACAGGGAATCTTTCGAAGGCTTCTTGAAGCAAAATCAATCGACACTCCACGACAGAGAACTTATCTTTTGTTACTTTCTCATGTTCATTGATCCAGCCACTTGCTTGCCTCATCAAACTAGTCAATTCTCTATAATTACTATATAAAGGCAAGTTCTTAATAGTTGAAGACGCCTGATCGAACAAACTTGCCAATCTGTCCTTTAGGACTTCGATGCGGTCGGCCAGATCGGCCTCATCCTCCAATAATTCATAATGCAATTGCTTTAAGAGCATTTTATCTTTATTGATCAATCGCACCAATAGCTTATCTTTTTCTTTTTCAGATAAGGATAGGACAGCTTGTTTTAAAGGTAGATCTTTATGTAGTGACATGTTTAAAATTAACTATTTTCCAAGAGATACCTTCTATGATAGCAAAAATGGTACTAATTCAAGGGTATTTAGTCTTTCTATAATAGCAAAAAGTAATTTTTACCATTGATAACCCTTTTTGTACCATCCAGAATGGTAGTAATTGTCTATTTTTGTAGCTGATGGCTAAGATACCTGTAATAGAACAATGTACGGTTTCCTACAAGGAGAACAAACACTTCTTGGTAGATCGCCTGGAGGTATATCTGGAGCAGAATAAAAACCTGGTTTTTCCACACCGCCATAATTTTTACCATATGGTACTTTTCCTTGCAGGAGGCGGATCACATGAAATTGATTTTAAAGAGTATGCGGTAGAAAGGGGGCAGGTATATGTTATGGGGCCAGGGCAAGTACATTCTTGGATGTTCCAAGGTGAAATGAAAGGTTTCATTATCAATTTTGATATTGATTACTTCAAAACGCTTTTGGTTCAACAGGATTATGTGGAACGGCTTGGGATTTTTTCTTCCTTGACAGAAGGTGTATTTGTCTTAGAGGAATATCAACTGCGGGAAATCATTAACCTGTTCAGCCAATTATTGGAATTGAATGATCGAGTGACTACGGATCTTCAAAGGACCTTATTGTTATTCATTCTGCTAAAACTGGATCAAGCTTATGCACCAAATTTGGAAGGAAAGAGCTTAGATTACCATCTGGTACTGATCAAGAATTTTTTGGCCCTTTTGGATCAGCATTTCAAAGAGCTACATTTGCCGAAGGAATATGCGGAATTATTATTTGTAACTCCCAATCATTTGAATGCGGTTTGTAAGGAATACATGGGATTGCAGGCGGGGGAAGTCATTCGAAATCGGATATTATTGGAGGCAAAACGCTTATTGATCCTACCGGATTGGACCATCTCACAGGTTAGTTATGAATTAAATTTTAATGATAATTCGTATTTCACAAAATTTTTTAAGAAAATAGCAGGGATTACCCCTGAAGAATTTAGGAGATCACAATGGAAATAAATACAAACATGGAAACACAATATACCATTCCATCGGAATTTAAGAGTGCAATTGACGGGAAATGTCCAAGATGTAGAACTGGAAATATGTTTGCTGGTCCACTTTTTAGTTTTAAATCTAAAAGGATGTTGGATAGGTGTCCGGCCTGTGATTTGAAATTTGAGAAAGAGCCGGGTTATTTTTATGTAGCGATGTACGTGAGTTATGCTTTGAGTGTTGGCGAGTTGATCGCAGCATGTGTTGGTACGTATTTGCTGACTGGTAACTTAGAAAACCCTTGGTTATATGTGATCGTAGCATTGGCCGTCACCTTGATCATGGCGCCTTTTAATAATCGTTATTCACGGATTATTCTTTTGTATTGGATGACACCGATGTTCCGCTTCAATCCGAAGATCTATGCGCAGGTAAAGGAAGAAGGAAAGTAAATTTTAAAATACAGTAAATGGTTTAAAATAGGAAACCCTGTAAATAAGTTTACAGGGTTTTTATTTTAATATTTTACTGGATTGGATTCTCGTGCAAATATTTTTCCCATTCCCAGGCAGAAGCCATCATTTCATCAATCCCTAATTGGGCTGTCCATCCCAGTTCTTTGGTAGATTTATTCACATCACCCCAAACCTTGATGATATCCCCTTCACGGCGAGGACCGAATTCGTAGTTCAATTTTTGTCCAGAAGCTTTCTCAAAAGCATGGATGGCTTCCAAAACGGAATATCCATTTCCAGTACCCACATTGAAAATATCATAATTCCCATTCGGATTTCCTTTTTCCAATAATTTGATAGCAGCCACATGTGCATTTGCCAAATCCACTACGTGGATGTAATCACGAATAGCAGAACCATCAGGCGTATCATAATCGTTTCCAAAGACCGTGATCTTTTCGCGTTTTCCGATGGCAGTTTGGGTAATGAAAGGCAGAAGATTTGCCGGCACGCCATTTGGCAATTCACCGATCAAAGCAGACTCATGCGCTCCAACCGGATTGAAATAACGCAAAGCAATTACATTATAATTGGAGTTCGCTTTTGCCGTTTCTTCCAAGATCTCTTCTGCAATCTGTTTAGTGTTCCCGTAAGGTGAAGTCGCTTTCTTTACAGGTGCCGCTTCATTTACTGGCAATACATCCGGCTCACCGTAAACCGTACAGCTCGATGAGAAAACGAAATTGATCGGTTTTTCACGGTAGGCCTCCAAAAGATTGATCAAGGAGAAGAAATTATTATGGTAGTATTTCAATGGATTCTGAACAGATTCTCCAACGGCTTTTGATGCCGCAAAGTGTATGATTCCAGCAATATCAGGGTGCTTACTGATAAATTCATTCACTTTTTCCGTGTCACATAGGTCAAATTCGTAGAATTCTGGCTTTACGCCAATGATCTTTTCGATCTGATCCAATATCTTGATGCTGGAATTGGAAAGATTATCCACCAAAATCGGGGTATAACCCGCTTTATGTAATTCCACAACGGTATGTGATCCAATATATCCCGTTCCGCCTGTTACTAATATTTTGCTCATGTTGATGTATAAAGTCTATTGTATGTTACTATTGAATAATGTCTGATAATAGTGAATGGTTTTCAACAAACCTTCTTTTCTATCTACTTTGGGTTGCCAATCCAGCACCTTCTTTGCTTTTGAAATATCCGGTCGTCTTTGTTTCGGATCATCAATCGGTAATGGTTCAAATACAATGCTCGATTGACTGGATGTTAAGGCAATAATCTCTTTCGCCATGTCCAAGAGAGTCATTTCATCGGGATTACCTATGTTAATCGGTAAGCAATAATCGGAAAAAAGCAACTTATATATACCCTCCACCTGATCGGATACATAGATAAAGGATCTCGTTTGCATACCATCCCCAAATACCGTTAAATCTTTATGCTGTAAGGCTTGGGAAATGAAAGTGGGCAAGGCCCTTCCGTCTTCCAATCGCATCCGTGGCCCAAACGTGTTGAAGATCCTGGCAATTCGCGTTTCCAAGCCATGAAAATTATGGTAGGCCATGGTCATGGCTTCCTGGAATCTTTTGGCTTCATCATAAACCCCTCTTGGGCCAACTGGGTTTACATTTCCCCAATACTCTTCGGTTTGAGGGGATACCAATGGATCGCCATATACTTCAGAAGTTGATGCCACCAGTATCCGTGCCTCTTTGCTTTTTGCCAAACCTAATAGGTTATGGGTTCCTAAGGAACCTACTTTCAGCGTTTGGATGGGGATTTTCAGGTAATCGATCGGACTGGCCGGCGATGCAAAATGTAAGATGTAATGTAATTCTCCCGGCACATGTACGAACTTTGAAACATCATGATGGTAGAATTCGAAATTGGGTAATTTGAAGAGGTGCTCGATATTTTTCAGGTCCCCTGTTACGAGGTTATCCATCGCGATGACATGGAAATCCTCTTCAATAAACCGATCACAGAGGTGTGATCCTAAGAATCCAGCCGCTCCAGTTATTAATATTCGTTTGCGCTTGTTCTCCTGCACAATAGTGAAATTGAAAAGGTTTAAATATCTTTGACGAAGATAAGCAATATTTTAACATTATGCGTTTCCTTTACCAAGCAGGCATCTTTTTATACGGGCTACTTTTACGTATCCTGGCACCATTCCATGCGAAGGCTAGGCTTTGGGTAAATGGCCGAAAGGATCTTTTGAAAAAGATCGAGCAAACGGTTGAACAAGGGCAAAAACACATCTGGTTTCATTTTGCTTCCTTGGGTGAATTTGAGCAGGGGAGATCGGTTTTGGAGCAGATCAGGAAGCGTTTTCCGGATGAAAAAATAATTGTAACATTTTTTTCCCCATCAGGATTCGAGATCCGAAAGAATACACCATTAGCCGATCTCGTATTCTACCTGCCAGAAGATACAGCCGGCAATGCCCGCAAATTCATCGAATTGATCAATCCCAAATTTGTCGTTTTTACTAAATATGAGTATTGGTATTTTTATTTCAGGGAGCTGAAAAGACGTAATATCCGTTTATTGATGATTTCTGCGATCTTTCGGGAAGAGCAGTTGTTTTTTAAGGAATATGGTGGGTTTTATAGGAATATTCTTAAAAATGTATCCTATTTCTTTACGCAGAATATGGATAGTGTGCATATGCTGAAATGGATTCGGATAACCAATGCTGGTTTGGCCGGAGATACCCGGTTTGATCGCGTGGTGGAATTGCCGAAAGAGCATAAGGAGATTGAGGTGGTGCGGGATTTTGTAGGAGGGAATCGGGTTTTGGTAGCTGGAAGTACCTGGGGACAGGATGAAGGATTGTTGAAAGTTTTGATGGATAATCATAAGGGTTGGAAAATGATTTTAGCGCCTCATGAAATTCATAAGGAACATATTAATCAGTTGATGGGCTTGTTTCCTAAGGCGCTGTTGTTTTCGAAGTATGAAAGTTATTCCGATTTGGAAAAGGAACAAGCGCAGGTTTTGTTGATCGATAATATTGGGATGTTATCCTCGCTTTATGCGTATGGGGATATGGCGTATATAGGTGGGGGATTTGGTGCGGGAATCCATAATACCTTGGAAGCAGCGACCTATGGGATTCCGGTGATTTTTGGGCCAAAGTATTCGAAATTCCAGGAGGCGGTGGATTTGTTGGAGTTGGGTGCTGGTTTTTCCATTGGGAATCAGGTGGAGTTGAATGAAGTTTTTGAGGCATTATTGGCTGATGAGAAAAGGTTGCCAGCCGGAACGGCAGCAAAAAACTATGTGCAGCAAAGGGCAGGTGCAACCCAGATTATTATGAAATATCTGGAAACGGAGAGGTTGCTGGGATAGATACGTCATTGCGAGGAGGCACGACGAAGCAATTTTTCGACTTCGCTCAGCATGGCAAGAGGAAAGATTGCTTCATGCCTCTATGACGCGTACCTCCTCGCAATGAAAAAAAAGTCCAATGGCGGGAATTCCTTTTTAATACTCTCCTAATAATACGTATATCTCCTAACCCCGGCAATATGCCTTGCCAATCTCATCACCTGATGAGAATAACCATATTCATTATCATACCACACATAAATCACGGCAGATTTTCCATCAGCTGAAACAATCGTAGCAGGGGCATCCACTACAGAAGCCGCTGTAGAACCAACAATATCCGAAGAAACCAATTCCGCATTTTCGCTATACTTGATCTGCTCCACCAAATCACCCTGCAATGCCGCCTTCTTCAACAAATCATTGATTTCTTCTACCGAACTTTCCTTCTTCAGCTCCAAGCTAAGGATCGCCAAAGAACCATTAGGAACCGGTACACGGATTGCATTAGACGTTAATTTTCCTGCCAAAACCGGTAATACCTTCGCCACAGCACTTCCCGCGCCAGTTTCCGTAATCACCATATTCAACGCCGCAGCACGACCTCTTCTTGATTTCTTATGCATGTTATCCACCAAGTTCTGATCATTGGTATACGAATGGATCGTTTCGATATGCCCCTTAACAATACCAAGTTCTTTTTCAAGAATCGCCAGCACAGGCGATATCGCATTGGTGGTACAAGATGCTGCAGAAAAAATAGTATCATTTTTTGTGTCTGCATCATTTTCATTCACCCCATAAACGATGTTCGAAACTCCTTTTCCCGGAGCGGTCAATAAAACCATGCCCGCACCTTTGGCCTGAAGATGTCTTGCCAATTCCTTATCATCACGAAACGCTCCGGTATTATCAATTACCAATGCATTTTCGATTCCATATTGGGTATAATCGATCTCTTCTGGGTTCTTAGCCGTGATCATCTTCACTGGAAAACCATTCATGATGATGGATTCATTTTCCTGATCAACACGCAATTCCCCATCAAACTGTCCATGTATCGAATCCTGGCTCAACAAATTTGCACGCTTAACCAATGATTTCTCATCAATCACATCCCGTGTTACAATAGCCCTCAATCGCAATTGTCTTCCAGCTCCAGCCTTGTGGATCAATTCCCTGGCCAATAAACGTCCGATCCTACCAAAACCATAAAGAACCACATCTTTAGGTTCAAAGCTCTGGTGATTAGCTGCTCCCGCCAACTTCTCTCCAATAAAAGAAGGAATCTGATCATCTGAAGCCCTTTGTTGACGGATTTCCAATGCCAATTTTCCGATATCGATTCTGGATGGTGCCAATTGTGCATCAGCAATTGCTTCCGCTACTTTTAAGGTTTCTTCGATCGATAGCGCTTTGTCAGCATATACCTTACTCTCCTGATGTAGGTTAAGGATAAAACTCACTCGACGGTCGATCAATTGGTTCCTGAAAAGAACTAATTCGATGGATTGGTTGTACCATAGATCGCTGACAATCTGTATCAGCTTTACGCAGGCATTTTGATTTGATTTGTAACTCTTGATCTGATCTTCAAAAGCAGTTTGTTGTGTCATAATTTTCAAGCATGGAATATTGCCGCAAAAATAGACATTTTATTAAATAATAGGGGGTAAAATTTATAAATTCGTATTTATGTAGCATTTCGTCCTACCCCAATTAGGATTTTGTTAAAATAAGCCCTTCTTGTTCGAGTTACATTTATTGTAACTAATCAATTACATGAATTAGTTAAAACGTTTTAGTTATTATCTTTAATATGGCCTAAACGCCATAAACCTAAAGATGATGAACCGAAGATTCCTAAGCAGTATAGCGCTACTCTTTTTGGCATGGCCCGGCAGCGCACAAGATGCAGAACGTGCTTTTGCAGATTTTAACAGTCAATTCCTGGATTCGGAAAAGCAGATCTATATGGTCTATCCACAAAGTAATCAGGTGGCAGCTATTTGGACACAAGCCATTTATTGGGATATGGCTATGATGGCCTATGGGAAAACAAAATCTCCACAATATGCCAAGCTGATCAAACAGATATACGAAGGTAATTATAAACATTACGATGGTTATAATTGGAACAACAGCACCGTATGGTTTATCTATGACGATCTAATGTGGTGGATCATTTCTTTTGCACGAGCCTATGAACTCACGCAGGATCCCACCTATCTGGCGCATGCTGTACTCGGATTTGAAAGAGTATGGTCAGGCACCCCAAAAGTAGCAGATAAGGGATCCTATGATCCTGAACGAGGAGGGATGTTCTGGGGATGGAAATCCGATCAACGGGGAAAAACAGCCTGTATCAATTATCCTTCGGTAGTGGCTGCGGTTCATCTTTACCGCGCTACAAAAGATAAATCCTACCTGGAGAAAGCAAAGTCCGTGTATGCCTGGTCCCGGGAAGCTCTTTTCGATAAACAGCAAGGAAAAGTGGGAGATCATCAGGTTCCAGGACATAAGACCAATTGGACGGTCAACCTATATAATCAGGCGACCTGTATTGGAGCAGGCGTGTTGCTATATGAAGAAACCAAAAACAAGGATTACCTGGAGGATGCAAAGCTTGCAGCGAACTATGTCAAAGATTCCATGTCGGATCCAGAAGGGATTCTACCCTTTAAAAACGGCATCGAGCAAGGAATTTATACCGCCATTTTTGCCCAGTATATCCAGCAGCTATTTCCTTATGATAAAAAAGATGTGTATAAGAAATGGTTAGCCAAAAATGTAGAAGTTGCATGGAAAAACCGCGATGATAGGGGTTTGATGGACAAGAATTTCCACCGCAAGGCTCATGAAAAGACCGAGGTTTATGATGCCAGTGCTGCTGTGGCCTTGATGCAGATCCTTCGCTAAAACAACGATCCTAAAGCTACCTAATCATAAAAATCAACCTAAATCTATTTGATATGAAATCAGTTTCATTTTTTCTGCTCTCGCTTTTCGTGCCGATCTTCCTTCATGCACAATCCATAAAGAACAGCTTAAGAGCTCCAGCTTATCCCTTGATCACCTTAGACCCTAATATGAGTGCTTGGTCTTATTCCGACGAACTCTATGAATCCAGTCCGAGACATTGGTCCGATAAAAAATTACCTTTATTGGGTGTTCTTAAAGTAGATAATGAATACTATCGATTCCTCGGTACCGAAGAAATAGAACTCCTCAGCATGCTCCCCAATGGGGAAGATAAACCTTGGGAAGCCAAATACCTGACCAAGGATCCTGTCGGCGACTGGACAGCCATCTCCTACGATGACCAATCTTGGCAGCAAGGAAAAGGAGCTTTTGGTACCTTCGAAAATGAACCTCATAGCAAAACAAATTGGACGAACGCTAAAATCTGGGTAAGAAGGACCTTCGATCTGAAAGAAGATCTATCCAACAGTTCCATCCTCTTGGAATTTTCCCATGACGATGATGCCGAAATATTCATCAACGGCATACAAGTGGTCAAAACTGGTGGTACTGGTAAGAACAAAAGAGTGAAGTTGAATGATGCGGTTTTAAAAACATTAAAGCCAGGCAAAAACGTAATTGCCGCCTATTGTTTTAATGGAGGAGCGAATGGGTTTCTCGATGTGGGTTTATTAAAAGAACGTACCGATCAAGCTTTATTCCCAAAGACGGCCAAACAGATCAGTGCAGATGTACAACCCATGCAGACCCATTATGTATTTCAATGTGGAGATGTGGAATTAAAAATAACCTTCACCGCTCCACTTTTCTTGGATGACTTAGCCCTGTTGAGCCGACCGGTCAATTACCTAAGTTATGAAATCAGTTCCTCCAAGCCGAGAACGGTAGAACTCTACCTGGAAGCATCACCAAATTGGGCCTTGCATTTACCCACCCAAGCATCCAGCTCCAGCACTTTTCAGAAAAATGGAATTACCTACCTGAAAACAGGATCTGTTGCGCAGAAGATTTTGGAACGAAAAGGCGATCATGTCCGAAACGATTGGGGCTATTTTTACATGGCCAGTGATGCGAAGAACATGCAAGCAAAAGTGGGATCTGGCGAAGTTCAAAAACTTGCTTTCCGAACCAGTATCCAAGTAAAAGGCAAGGCGAAAGGGAAATTCGTCATTGGCTACGACGATGTGTTTGCCATCCAATATTTTGGGGAAAACCTTAGACCTTATTGGAATAAGGATGGCAAGAGCAGTATCGAACAGCAGTTTGAACTGGCCTTTAAGGATTATGATCTAGTAATGAAAAAAGTGGCCGATTTTGATCGGAATTTTATGCTACAATACCAACATTATGGAAAGTCCTATGCGGAGCTTTGTGCGCTCGCCTATCGACAATCCATTGCTGCCCACAAGCTTGTACAGGCACCCAATGGGGATCTGCTCTGGTTATCCAAGGAAAATGACAGTAATGGTTCCATCGGTACGGTGGATATCACCTATCCTTCGGCGCCGCTATACCTTTATTACAATCCGGAATTGGCAAAAGCAATGATGAACTTTATTTTCTATTATACCGAATCCGGCAAATGGAAAAAACCTTTCCCTGCACATGATATCGGCACCTATCCAGTGGCTAATGGGCAGACCTATGGAGGAGATATGCCTGTCGAAGAGGGGGGCAATATGTTGATCCTGACCTATGCCATAGCCAAAGTAGAAGGGAATGCCGATTATGCGGCAAAGCATTGGTCGGTATTGAAAACCTGGGCGGATTATCTGGAGGAAAAGGGATTGGATCCCGAAAATCAATTGTGCACTGATGATTTTGCAGGTCATTTCGCCCATAATGCAAACCTTTCCATAAAAGCCATCATGGGTATAGCATCATTTGGGTATCTCGCAGAGATGCAGGGGAAAATGGATTTGGCCAATACCTATTTGTCAAAAGCCAAAGAAATGGCGAAAGAATGGGAAAAAATGGCGAATGATGGCGATCATTATCGTTTGACTTTTGATAAACCCGGTACCTGGAGCCAAAAGTACAACATGGTCTGGGACAAGCTTTTTGATATGCAGATCTTTGATGCCAAGATACGGGAGAAGGAAATCCAATATTATTTGACCAAACAGAACAGATATGGGCTTCCGTTGGATTCCCGAGAAACCTATACCAAGACCGATTGGATCCTATGGACAGCCAGTATGGCGGAGGATCAGGCAACCTTTGAACGATTTGTGAACCCTGTCCATCAATTCATGAACGAAACGGTCAACAGGGTTCCGATGTCCGATTGGGTATTCACCGACAAACACGAAAGAAGAGGCTTTAAGGCCCGATCTGTTGTCGGTGCTTATTTCATCAAAATGCTGGAAGAAAAAATAAAATCTAAAAACTAGGCTGGGAAATGCCCCAGCTTTTATTGGCTTTATCACCCATCAGTAATTCCAGGGTTCCACCCTTGGCCAGATCTGCATGGGTGATTTCCGTACTGTTCCAAGGCTTCCCATTTAATTTGGCCGATTGGATATACTTATTCCTATCCGAGGCATTTTTTGCTATTACGGTAAAGGTCTTGCCATTCTCCATGCTTATGGTTGCTTTGTCGAAAAACGGCGAACCTATGCTGTAAACGGCAGATCCTGGAGTTACAGGATAGAATCCCAATTGGGAAAACACCACGAAAGAAGATAGACCGCCGCCATCCTCATCACCCGGTACACCCATAAGATCATTCCTGAACCATTGTTTGATCAAGGTTTTAATTCTTTTTTGGGTCATCCAGGCGGCCTCCGCATAATTATATAAATAGGGAATATGCAAGGAAGGCTCATTGGCCATGGAAAACTGACCTACATTTCCGGTATGATCCGGTAATTGTTGGTAGAAATCAAATTTGGATTTTCCCAGTCCCTGATTGAACATCTGGTCCAGTTCTTTTACGAACTGTTGCTTTCCACCCATCAGCTGGATCAGATCCGGAATATTGTGCTGTACATCCCAACGGTAAATCCAGGCATTGTTCTCCCCGTAGGTTTCACGTGCGCCCTGTCCTCCAGAAAACACATAATCAAATGGTTCCAGGAATTTCCCCTCCGCATCTTTGGGATGGAAGAACTTGGTCTTTTCATTGAACAGGTTTCTATAGTTAAAGGAAAGTTGAAGGAACTTTTCATAATCTGCTGTTTTCCCCAATTCCTTTGCCAGTTGGGCCAAGCACCAAAGGTCATAGGAAGTTCCTAAGGTAACCGCAACGGGTTGTCGTTTTTCAAAACCATGGACTTCCGGGTAAATTTCCTTATCTCCGGGTCTTAAGGCCGGGATATATCCTTTTTCGTAAAAGAATCTATCCATTCCACCTGCCGGTTTTCCGGACCATGGAGCCAAGGTCTTCTCCGTAATGGCCCCCTTTGCAGCTTGGTAAGCACGTTCGACCTCAAAGCTCCGGATACCTTTCTTATAGGCGTCCAAAATGGCTGCAACACCATGGTTGGAATTCATCCTACGGCTATCACCATTGATCTCTGGAAAAGTAGGCAGCCAAAAGTTGGGCATCTGCTCCGACATGCGGACAAAGGATTGCAGGATATGACTTTCCTTGGTCGGTTCGATCAGGACGTTTAGGGGATGGTGCGCACGATAGGAATCCCAGATCCAATCATCCGTATAGAATGGTATGCCACTATCCTGATGTACCTGACCGTCAAAACCACTAAAATAACGCCCATCCTCGGAGATGTTTACCGGTCTTTCAAAAGTTCTATAGAGCGAAGTGTAAAATATATGCTTGTCATTCTCCGTTCCGCCTTCCACCTTTAATTTACTCAATGCCTTGTTCCAGGTGTTTTTACCGTAATCTTTAACCTTTTCTAAATCATAGGTTTTGATTTCCCTTCTGAGGTTTGCCTTTGCCTGCTCAGCATCAATGAACGATATCCCATAACGGATATTAATTTTACGCTGCGTTTTGGGGAATTGTAGGATGATGGCAGCTTGATCGCCATTGGCTGCAGTGCCCTCCAAAAATTTACCATCCTTTAACAGACCTACTTTTTCAGGTTTTACATCGGCTTCAGCATAAAGATAGACTTTGGTTCGGTTCCCAATATCCTGACTGCCGGAAACCCCATCTTCATCCCATTTCATTTCGCCACGTCGGGAATTGAATATGAACTGAGGGTCATCAGTTCCTTCAAACTCAAGTTGATATATTGCAGATTGATGGGAGACCGCATAATCTACCTGGATCTGTTCTTCATCCAAGTAAACGGAATAGGAATAAGGATTGATCTGCTCCTGATCGTAGCTATAAGAGATGATCGGTTTTAATTCCTTCTGTTTATTTGCAATAGGACTTAAGTTAAAGGCCGAACTCCCACGATGGGATGTTACGATGAGCGGTAAACCTTTTATCCTATCCGCAGTATAGTCTCCACGTTCCGGATAAACCCTTAACAGGCTGTTCGGCAAATGAACGGTAGGATAGGTAGGTACCAAAAGATGGGAAATATTCCCCATATAAGGGTTTACATAATCGACCGCTGAGGAGGGGGATTGTGCGTGAAGAGCGGTAGTTCCAAATGCACTGAAATATAATAGGAAAAGGGTTTTTACCAATCCCTGTTGGAATTTATTAAATCTGGTTTTAGGCATATGCTCAAGATTAGGTTCTGTGCTCAGCAAATGAAGCTTAAAACCAAATTTAATAAAAAATTATCAACCTTTTGAACGTTGCATATGGTCAAGGCTTTTTCCCAATAATATTTTCTTTCCCATCACGTTAAAGCCCAAACGTTCGTATAGCTTTTTGGCTTTAGGGTTATCATCATCCACTAATAAACCCAGGGTGAGGTTTTGTTTTTCCACATATTCCTGGATTAAAAAGTCAAGGACCTTGCTGCCGAACCCTTTTCCCTGCTGGTTCGGATTGACCCCAATGCAATCAATATAATATTCGCCCGGTTGGGTTTCATCCTCTGGTTGGAAAGGTCGGTTAAATTGCCGCTCAACCAATTCTTTGACGGGTTTTCTCAAGCGATCCAGATCGGCGCCATTGTACACTAAAGCGGTTGCCACAATTTCGCCATCCGATTCGATGACCCAGTTATGATGATAGGAATATTGGTTTCCTTCATGTTCTACCAATGTTTTTAAGAAATGATTCGCTTGCTGCTCGTCCCTTTGGCCGATAAATAGGTAGACAATTTCCTCCATAGCGAGCATGAGGAAATTAGCTATGGCAGCTGAATCGGTTTTTTCTCCCTGCCGAATAGTTATCATGTGTACTTATTTTTTCTTCTTCGTTTTTTTCTTTTTCTCCAATTGCTCAATACGCGCAGATAGGGCGCTAATGGTTACTTCCTGTGATTGAATAGTAGCATGCTGCGCAGAGATCACTTTTTCAAGTGCATCGATCAAGACGGTATTCTGTTCCTGTAGATCTATTTTTGAAGGTAAGGTGATCGCCATTTCATTAGACTCTTCCGGACGTAGCATATCTCCTGACCCATTCAAAAGCCATTCCGGGCTGATGTCGGGATAAGTGGATAAAATTGTAGCCACTGCATCGGTTCCCAATGCCGAGTTTTTCTGAACGCCCTTGAAATTAGCGTAAGATAATCCTAGACCCTTAAAAAATTCCACTTTTTGAATCCCTTTGGATTCTGCGATGAATAATACTCGCTCTTTAATGTTCGTCATTTAAGCCGTGTTAATAACCCAGATAAAGTTTGCCTAATTTATTAAAAATTGTCAGACATCCAAGTCTTTCAATGTTAATAAATTGGTAAATAATATCCATGTATTTGATGAAGAAGAATAAGATTTCTACCTTTAGAAAATAATAACCAATATAAAAATTTATGGAATTACCTTGGGCAGAGCCCTATAAAGTGAAGATGGTAGAGGAGATTTTTCAATCTACCCGCGAACAGCGCGAGAAGTGGATCGAAGAGGAAGGCAATAATCTATTCAACTTGGCCAGTCATTATGTTTTTATTGATTTATTGACCGACAGTGGTACGGGTGCCATGTCCGACCGTCAATGGGCAGAGATCATGATGGGCGATGAAAGTTATGCCGGTTCCCAATCCTACCTGAAATTGAGGGAAGTTATCCGTAATACCTTAGGATTTCCGTATTTCCTGCCTACCCACCAAGGCCGTGCTGCAGAGAATGTACTCTTCAGTATTTTGGTCAAAGAAAATAATTTGGTTCCGGGGAATTCCCATTTTGATACCACCAAAGGACATATAGAATTTCGAAAGGCACATGCGATCGATTGTACCATTGATGAAGCTTTTGATATCAACGATCTGCATCCTTTTAAAGGTAATATTGATCTGGATAAATTGGAAGAGGTCTATAAATCGCATCCGAAAGAGCAGATTCCGTTCTGTATGATCACGGTGACCTGTAATTCCTCCGGGGGACAACCTGTATCGATGGAGAACATCAAAGCGGTGAAGAAACTTTCCGATCAATACGGCATCCCTGTATTTATAGATGCCGCCCGTTTTGCGGAAAATGCCTATTTCATCAAGGTTCGTGAAGAAGCTTATGCGGATAAATCCATCAAGGAAATTGTGAAGGAGATGTTTTCCTATGCAGATGGATTTACGATGTCGGCGAAAAAGGATGGTTTGGTGAACATTGGAGGATTATTGGGCTTAAGGGATGAAAAGCTTTACCGTGCCTGTGGAAACATGGGCATTATCTACGAAGGGTTTATCACCTATGGTGGATTGGCGGGAAGAGATTTAGCCGCATTGGCACAGGGTTTAATGGAATCTACGGAACTTCCTTATCTGAAGGCACGAATAGACCAAGTGGAATATTTGGGGAATAAATTGATCGAGTATGGGATTCCTATCCAAAAGCCGATCGGTGGACATGCGGTATTTGTGGATGCCCTGAATTTTCTGCATCGTGTTCCGCGGGAGGAATATCCGGCGCAGACCTTGGCTATTGAACTGTATAAAGAGTCCGGTGTGCGGGGTGTGGAGATCGGAACCTTATTAGCGGATCGGGATCCGGAAACCAGACAGGACCGTTTTCCAAAACTGGAATTACTACGTTTGGCCATTCCAAGGAGGACCTATTCCTATAAACATCTCGATTATGTGGCCGCAGCGCTAAAGAATATTTTCGATAGACGAGAAGAGATCCAGTCGGGACTGGAAATCGTTTGGGAATCGGAGATATTGAGACATTTTACCATTTTATTGAAAAAGAAATAGGAGGGGTTTTCCCCACCTACATATTACCCTTTCGACTTTCTAGCCATGAAATTATTGCCTTTTATCCTTATTTCTATTCTGTTTTCAGGAATATCCTTGCGGTCAGATGCCCAACCTGCTATGGTTTCTAAAGAAAGTGCAGAAGTCAATGAAATTTTGCAACAAACCTATTCAAAATTGAAGGACATCAAAACCCTGGAATATGAGACCTTTCGATACATCAATTATAAGTCCCAGGATTATGAGAATAAATTATTAGGAGTTGTGTTTGTCGAATTTGATGAGGCTATTCCTATTGTAGGTTTTAGGTACCAATTTGACAATGAAGTCAGCAAAGTGGTTTTTAACGGTTCCGGAAAATTTTGGATCGATAAGAAGAACGCAAGTATGGAAAGTCTTCAGGCAGCAGCATTGAAAAAGGAAAAACTCCAGCAAGATTTAAATGCAACATCTTTTTTTTATAATTCTATCCTGTCCTTAAGAAATGTTATTCCTCATATATTAACCGATACATCTATCAAAAAAAGGTTAGGCGATACCCTTATTGATAGCAGGTCTTACCATAAGGTGCTACTTGAAATGAAAAGCAAGTCATTTACGGTAAATGAAGGACTGAAACAATTGACTGCGGATATTAGGATCTATAATCAGATCTTAATCGATAAGGTTACGTATTTGCCTTATCAAGTGGTTCAATCCAATAATTTTGAACCGGAAGATTATGCCTTGGTGAAATTTGATCAGATAAAAATCAATGGGCCTCAGGTAGAAGAGAATTCATGGTTTGCTTCTTCCTATCCCGGTCTTCAAATAAAGGGCAAGGAGGACTTACAATTAATTGCTGCAGGGGCGATTGCTCCTTCGTTTGAGTTGGAAGATTTCCAGACGGGTAAAATGGTTACTCTGCCTGATTTTAAGGATGATCTGGTTCTTATGGAATTCTGGATCAAAAACTGTAGCTATTGTATAAGCGCAGTTCCTAAAATAAATGCAATTGTCGAGAAATATGAACACAAGGGTTTGAAGGTGTGGGGAATAAATTCGGAAGATAATAAAAGCCAATTGAACAATTTTTATGAAAGGAATAAACCTACTTTTTCAACCTTAATGGATCAAGAAGGAAAGATTACAAAAGCATATGGCGTAAATGGTGTTCCTCAGGTGGTACTGATCCATCAAGGTAAAGTGATTTATGCTGGAGGTATAGCGGATGGCAAATTGGATGCTTTAATTCAAAATCTAATGAAAAAGTAAATTGCCATTTCATTTTTCTTAGACTTTTAAATGGTATTTATCCAGTATTTTTTCCGTCCAGGCGTCGATTTTCTCAAAAGTAGATAATTCGTCGTTGTCTTCGGATTCCAGGTAATCCTCCACTATATCTTCTGTGTGTTTAAACCCGAGAAGTTTTCCGATATGAATAATGTCTGATTCAGAAACCTCGTTTTCGAACATAGCAATCAGCTCTTCCAAAAATGCACCCTCAAAGGTCAGTAAGGTAGGGTTATGGATGCCTTCTTCTAAGGAATAATTAATAAAGCCTTTGTTCTCGACTTCATAGGCGATAATTCTATCCGAATCGATTTCTAAAATAGGTATATATCGATGTACTTGATAGGCTTCCTGTTCGTTGGAATCTAATGCAAAAATGGAATATGGTTTGCTAATGCTTTCGCCTAATTCTTCCATTGCAATTTCATCGTCTATCTGTTCCTCGAAAATTTCCAAGATGATGGGTACTAAGTTTAACTTTTTGATCAGGTCCTTAACTGCTGTTTCTGTAATTGGGGATGTTGCCATAATATGAAAATACTAAAAAAGAATAATATTCGAAGTAATCAATTTATTGTTAGGCAAGCAATAAAAGGTTTTGTTGAATTATATAATTTAAGGATTAATCGGTGGAAATTCCTAGAATCACTATCTTTAAAGGAATGAACACGAAGAATAATACCAATATACTGTACTTTCCACCTCAACAAGGTATAAAGCCGATATTGCCAGTATTTGCTTTTTTAACCGTTATACTTATCCCAACCTTTCTGATTTTGATATTTACCGATGCTACCTGGAAGGATGGGTTGATTATTTTAGGCTTTGCTTATCTTTTGACCGGACTTGCCTATTTTCTTGCGCAAAAAGTAACCCGATATTGGATTGAAGGCGATACGTTTTATTATAAGGCTTTATTCAAGAAAGAAGGGATTGACATTCAATCGATCAGGAAATTGGAAGTAAATGCTTCCAATTGGCAAGCAAGTAATCCTTCCACTTCGAATACCAAAGGGATTATTATCTATTTTAAGAAATACGAGGATATGTTTATCACACCCAGCGATAATATGCTGTTAGTCGATGAACTTCGGAAAAGAAATCCGGATATTGAAGTGGTTTTTATCAAATAAAAACGGAAAAATCAATACCTAAAACCAGCAATGATGCCGCAGGGATGCCATTCCTTTTTATTATAATAAGAAGAGAAAGTTCCTGGTCGATCCATGAACCAGGCCGACATAACAACGAGGATCATTCCTTCTTCATGCGCTGTTTTTTCGAATTTATAGGTTTTAAAAATATCCTGTTCTTGAAGGTCTTCCTATAGGTTTATTGGGATCATTTGATTGCCTAAGGACTGGTGATTTAATAATCCATCATAGAATACAGCGGCTTGGATTTCCAGCATTAAAAAAGTACATTTTTTATCGGGGGATTTGATTTGCCTATTGCTGCAATTTGCGGGCAATTTAAAGGATAATTCTTGCTTTTTATTAAGAATAATCTCAGGCTCAAAGCCAATATAATCATGTAGAAAGGAAGCAAGGTTGAATTGGTATCCTACAAGTCGAGCTAAATTTCCTTCCCTTAGGTCTGGTTTACCAATGTTGCTAATGGGAGCGCTCCGGTTCAACCAGGATAAATGTTGGTTTAATCGGCTGTGGGCGTTTAGATCATAGTAATCTAGGTCATGAGCGAAAAATACCTGTCTTATGGATGCGGCGAACTTGCTAAAGTTTCCAAAAGTATCCGAGTAAACTTTAGTTCCTGGAGCAATTTTATGACTGTTTTTTTTGGACTGGACGATACTGTTATTGCCTTGTTTTCTAATCGTTACAGTACCAATTGTTCCTCTTAAATGTTTTTTATTTAGCGTAGCCATAGCGTTATAAGTTTTGATTTACTTTTTGTTCACTTGGTAAAAGTAATGAGATGCAAAGAGCTAAAGGTTCATTTTAAATATAAAAGAAAAATCAATGAAGACTTGAAGGATTTAATTAGAATGGAGGAAAATCTTGTATTTGAAAAGGAGTATTTTAGTTATTTATTTGGAAGTACCTTTCCTTCATTATTAACAGGTTATAAGAAACCAAGTTTTGAAAAAATCAGTAATATGGTAGCATTTTTTGCTGAAAAATTGTTTCCATTTAAGACAAAGATGAAAAAGTTGTTATTCTATTCTGACTTTTTAATGTATAGGGAGTCTTGCTATTCCATTAGTGGTTTAATGTATCAAGCAATTCAGCGAGGCCCAATGGCCATAAATTTTCAGAGTCTATATGACTTTTTAGAAAACAAAAACTTAATAAAAATAAATACAATAGATTTTGGAGAGTACTATGGTGAGAAAATTTCAAATATTTTAGAGTTTAATCCTAAATTATTTTCAGATAAAGAGCTAAAAATATTAAAAAATGTATCTGTAAAATTTGAAGAAATAAATTCGACTCAGATTTCAACTTTAAGCCATCTAGAAAAGGCTTGGATTGAAAATGTAGATGATCAGGGCTTAATTAACTACAATTATTCCTTCGAACTGATAACTGTTTAATTTTTTCACCAACACTTAATCAAGTCTAATATCATTACTGTAATACTCATGAGTATTATCTGAACCAGCAGCATTCATCATCAGTGATATAATTAAAAATTCCAGAAAAAGGAATGTCTAGCTTTCCTTCGGTTACCTTAAGTTTGCCTCTTAACAAATTTATCAGGCACCCAGAATGTTTAATCAACCTAATTATCAAATAGTTATATTCATTAAGTAACAAATAGAAAACATAGAATTATCTGTGTTTTTTGACAATTGGATGATTCAACAGCATTTTATTGTTTATTTTGTATACAGAATTATTTATCCAATGAAACTAAAAAACTTCATTATATACATACTAATATTATTGAACTGTTCATGTAATAGTTTATATTATCATATTGAATCGCTCAATTCAAATGTTGAATTAATAAAAAAAGGAAAAATAGAGAGTGTAATTTTCTCAAAAGATGCCGATTGTTTTCTATGTAATTTAGGTGTGAGTAGATTTACTCCAACTATAAAAGAAATTAATGAGGCCGAAGAAATTCTCAAAAAAAATATAAAATCCGCCAACGATCCCATGTATAACCAAGGTGATGGCTGTCCAATTATACATAAAAACCTAAAAAATTACAGAAGACAATATTACGGCTACATCGATAACATGGGACACAAAATTTTATATGTGAATTTCTTATGGGCCAGGCATTCTGTATTGGATCGACTAAAAGGATATCATATGGACGACTCTGAATCTTGGAAAAATGACCGAGTTATTGTACTCGATGGATGCAGTTACTATTGGAGTATAGATATAAATATCACAGAGCAAAAGCTACAGAATATGAGCGTAAATGGTTCTGCGTAATTCCTTATCTTTGCCTTATAAAAACGGGCACTCATGATCTACTTCCACATTCCTTTTTGTAAGCAAGCCTGTCACTACTGTGATTTTCATTTTAGCACCTCCCTGCAATATAAAAAAGAGGTGTTGGCTGCGATGAAAAAGGAAATTGCGCTGCGTGCTGCCTACCTGGAAGACAATCAGATTTCTTCGATCTATTTTGGTGGGGGTACTCCTTCCATTTTGGAGGCGGATGAAATCATGGAGCTCATCGACCAAGTATCCCAATACTTTGAGATCGACAATCACGCAGAAATTACCTTGGAAGCAAACCCAGACGATCTTGACAAAAATAAAGTACAAGCATTACGTCAAACCGCTGTAAATCGCTTCAGCATTGGCATACAATCCTTTTTTGAAGAAGATCTCCGTTGGATGAACAGGGCACATAATGCAGAAGAAGCTTTATCAAGCATAAAACGTGTACAGGATGCGGGGTTTGAGAACATTACTTGCGATCTGATTTATGGATATCCCTTATTGACCGATCAGAAATGGAAAAGTAATATGCAGCAGTTGATCGATCTCCAAGTTCCACACATTTCTTCCTATTCCATGACCGTAGAACGGAAAACGGCTTTGGATCATATGATCCACAAAGGGAAAACACCGCCACTGAATGAAGAGCAGAGTGCCGAGCAAATGCTCCTACTCATAGATACCCTAACAATTGCAGGCTATGAGCAATATGAGATCTCTAATTTTGCAAAACCAGGAAAGTATGCCATCCATAATTCGAATTATTGGAAGGGCAAACCTTACTTAGGAATTGGTCCTTCTGCACATTCCTTCAATAAAATATCCAGGTCCTGGAACCTGGCAAACAATGCTCTTTACCTTAAAAGCTTGGCAGAAAATAACCTTCCATTGGAAACAGAAATCCTCAGTAAAAAGGATCGTTTCAATGAATACATCATGACCTCTTTAAGAACCAAATGGGGGGTCGATCCTGAATATGTGAAAAATAACTTTGGAACGGAATATCTGAATGATTTAATGGGCCAAGTAAAGGATTTCCAACAAGCCGGACATATTCTTGTCTCTCCGGAAAAGATAATAACCCTTAGCCCAACTGGAAAACTCCTTGCCGACCAGATCGCTTCCGAACTATTTATAGTTGATTAAAACAAAGTTTTAGTGACGATTAATCCATCAGCGCTTTTGCTTCAATATCTTCATTTTCATTGATTTCCTTCATCAATAAGGCCTTCATTTTCTTAACGATTTTCTGGGATTTTGGATCCTCGTAGATATTCTTCATTTCCCGCGGGTCGGATTTCATATCGAACAATTCCCATCCATCAACACGTTTGTAATATCGGATCAATTTGTACCGGCCATCACTCACCCCAAAATGTGGGGATACCGCATGCTCGCCATTCTCATAATAATGGTAGAAAAGCTGTTTCCTGGCAGTTCTCTTCTTTCCTTCAGCCACTTTTAGGAATGATTTTCCCTGAATATCCTTTGGAATCGCCGTACCGGTCAGCTCCAATAAAGTAGGTGCAATATCCACATTCAGCACCATCCCGTCAACCTGGGAATTAGCCGGGATTACGCCTGGGAGCTTCGCCAGCATAGGCGTACGGAAAGATTCTTCGTACATAAAACGTTTGTCGAACCATCCATGCTCACCCATATAGAATCCCTGGTCCGATAGGTAAAGAACGATCGTATTTTCTTCCAGATTCTTTTCCTTCAAATAATCCAATACCCGGCCGATATTCCGATCCATTGATTCGGCAGTATTCAGGTAATCGATCATATATCGATTGTACTTCCATTTCGCCAACTCCTCACCTTGGAGGTTGGCCGCCTTGAGTTTTTCCTGTATAGGTTGATAATACGCAACATATTGTTGAAACTGCTGGTCGGTCATCCTTTTGAAATTACCATCTTTACGCATCATTTCTGGGCTATCGAACATCTTGAGGTCATAGCCCATCTGCATATCCTTTGCAATGCTCATCTCCTGGACTGCAGCCGCTTTCCTGCCCTCATATCCATCAAAGAAATTATCTGATAAAGGGATGTTCTTGTAATCGTTCTTGCCGAAATCTTTCGGGTCAGGCATCCAGGTGCGGTGGGTGCTTTTATGGCCGATGATCAGACAGAAAGGCTCCTCCTGGTCTTTTTGCTCCAACCAATTTATGGCACGGTCCGTCACGATATCCGCCACATAACCTTCCTCTCGATCCGTGGTTTCGGCTGCTCCATTTTTGCTGCTGATAAAATCGGGATTGAAATAATGTCCTTGGCCAACTAAGATGCTGTAATAGTCAAATCCCTGTAGTTTTCTTCCCAGATGGATCTTTCCGATCCAAGCAGTTTGATAGCCGTTGCGCTGTAGCTGCTTGACGAACAGATCTTGGCCATGGTCAAAATTGGAAGTCTCATTGTCCTTAAAGCCATTTTTATGGCTGTACTTTCCTGTCAATAAGCTGGCGCGGCTTGGGCCACAGATGGAATTGGTCACATAAGCTCTATTGAAGGTAGCCCCCTCATTGGCAATCCTATCCAGATTTGGCGTATGCGCAATCTTCGATCCGTAAGCACCGATCGTTTGGTACGAATGGTCGTCGGATATGATGATCACAATATTCGGTTTCTTTTTCTGCGCATTTGCAAATAAACTGAAACAGCATAAGGCCAATAGGAGATGGATTCGCATAATTTTAAAGTTTAGGATTTCAAATATAGGAAACCTGAACTAGAAACAAGATTAAATCATACATAATCAATTGCAAAAAATATCCAAAGAGGGTTTATGTGGATAAAAATTAAAATGTATAAAAAATAAAGGGATTCCCTTTTGTAGATTCAGAAAAAACAAGGATTTTTGCGCTATAATATATATACCATGAGATTTTTTCTTTCCCTGCTATTTATCAGTGTATTTAGCCACTCTAGTTTTGCCCAAGTCCCTGTTTTTAAAATTGCCTATCAAATTTCCCTCAACCAGGAGTTGATGGACGAGTTGAATAGCCCTGACATGGATGAAAATGATGAAGAATTAGCATCATTAAAAGCTATCTTGACAGAGACTGAAAAAGGTGGTTTTGCTATTCAGGTATGGTCGGGCAAAGATAAATTCCGGGTTAATTCAAGCATGGCGGAAGATTTTGTACAGATTGTTGATAAAACAACTAAAAAGGTCTACCATCTCAACCTTTCGGATTCCACTTTTATGCAATCAGAAGGTGCTGGCCCTTTATTCGGCGAAGAAGCTGCTGAAGATCAATTTCAGATCGAATTTGTTTCTGGAAAAACGGAAACCATCGCTGGTTATCCTTGTAAATTGGCGATTATTAGCCCAACAATTGATGATCTAGCCGCATTGGGCGACGAAGAAATACCTAGCATCCAAGTGTGGTATACCGAAAATATCCCTGCTTATACGTTTGGAGCTTTTGATTTCCTGGGAAATCTTCCAGGTGCAGCACTTAAGGTTGACCTGAGTGGTGTACAGTTTGTTGCTAAATCAATTACCAAAGAACAGGTTTCAACTGATTTTTTTGCTCCCCCTGTGGGCTTCCAGGAAAGTGCGGGTGACCTAGGAATGGAAGAAGGTGAAGACATGGAACTGGGCGAAGATATGATCGCTTATTATGATACTACTTCCGGCTTATATGGATTGAAGAATGTGAATGACGAAATTTTAACCCAACCCTTATTTACCAGTCTTTCCGAAGTTCGTGATGGGATTATCGTAGCGGTGAATAGTGAATACCAAGCGGGATTTCTAAATCTACAAGGCAAAACGGTGTTGCCTTTGACCTATGAATCCATTGTTTATGATGATGTATTGGGAGCATATCAGTTTTCCAAAGATGGAAAATTCGGGATTATGGACAAGACTGGGAAAAATCTTTGGGGAAAAACCTATGATTTTTTGAGCACATTTGAAGGTAACCATGCGATATTTATGGAAAATGAAAAGGCGGGTATCCTAAATAAATCAGGACAGATCATTATTCCAGCTACCCATGAGAGTATCCTGCAATATGACGAACACTACTTCGTGGTTTTGGATGGTGAAAAATTCAAGATCTTTGATCTAAAATCAAATAAGATGATTTTGGATGGTTTTCAGGAATTGTATTTAGCGAATACACCTAACTTATTCATTGCATCCAATGATGGTGAAAAGTATGGTTTTGTAAACGAGAAGGGAACCACGGTTATACCATTTGTGTATAGTATGGTGAGCCCATTCTTTGATGGTACTGCTTCGGTCGTTAAATTGGGGGAAGAAGAAACCATACAGATCAATACTAAAGGGGAGGAAGTTCCCGTTAATGAATAGAATTAAAACATGATTTTTCATATACATACCCTGCATCGAGGAAGGTTTATCTGGATACTTTTAGGTTGCCTTTTTGCTGCAGGGTTTTTATTGTCCTATGTGCAGGTTTCGGAAATTGTGAAGATCTTGATCTTACTGTTCTGTATTCCTGTCATTCTTTTTTTGGCCGTGAAGGTAAGCCTACAACCTTCCACATGGGATCTACAGGCCGACCGGTTGCACATTGATAAAGCAGGAAAGGTATATGAAGTTTCCTATGAAAACCTGGCTTATATCAAGAACCACCTGCGTTCTGGGGGCAACCTGATCGCAATCTATAAGAACCAGAAAGGTGCGCCTATCCGCATCTGGAGGAATAAGCTCTTTGTTAAAGATGACGATTTTGACGCCATGATGCAGGAGTTCCGAAATAGACAGATCGAAATTGTCATCGGTTAATTTTTATATATTTGATGTATGAACTTGAAACAGACAATTATTTACCTATTATTGACCGCTGTCTCTTTGGCAAGTTACGGTCAACGAAAAACCTATTGGCAACAGGATGTTGATTATACCATGGATATTGATGTGAATGAAAAAACATATCAGTATGATGGTAAAATGAAGTTGAAATATGGCAATAATTCCGGTCAGGAACTTTCCAAAGTCTATTTCCATCTTTATTTCAATGCTTTCCAACCGGGCAGCATGATGGATGAGCGCCTTAAGAATATCTCGGATCCGGATGCCCGTATGGTGACCAAGAAAGTAATCGACGGTATCTCAAAATCCGAAAGCAGAATTGCTGCACTGAAGCCGGATCAAATTGGTTTTCAGAAAATAAAATCCGTAAAATATAATGGCCAGGCCGTTTCGTTCAAAGAGGATGGAACCATTTTGGAAGTAAGTTTACCGAGCAGCATCAAAGATGGTGCGACGGTGGAGTTTGATCTGGAATGGCAGGCTCAGGTTCCGGAGCAGATCCGTCGTAGTGGCCGGAACTCGAAGGAAGGAGTAGCTTTCTCCATGACGCAATGGTATCCGAAAATGGCCCATTTTGATGAGTTTGGATGGCATCTGGATGAATATGTGGGTCGTGAATTTATTGCGCCGTTTGGCGATTTTGATGTGACCATACATATCAATAAGGATTATGTGATCGGTTCGTCGGGCAAGCTCCAAAACCCTTCAGAGGTGAAAGGCTATGTAAGCAAACCTAAATTGAAACTCAACAAGAACAAAACTTCTTGGCATTATAAAGCAAAGAACATCCATGATTTTGCTTGGGCAGCAGATCCGAACTTTGTGGTAGATTCTGCAAAAAGTAAAGGTGGTATTCAGGTGTATACGGTATATCTCCCGACAGATGCGACTGTAGTTAGCAACTGGAAGCAGGCTTTAGGTCTGGCAACTGATTTCTTCGATTTTACCGGACAACATTTTGGGGCGTATCCTTGGGGAACTTATACCATTGTTCAGGGTGGTGATGGCGGAATGGAATATGGAACTGCAACCCTGATTACGGGTGGCAGAAACTTGAAGAGCTTAGTGGGGGTGATCTACCATGAGGCAGCGCATTCTTGGTTCCAGCATTTGTTCGGCATCAATGAAACGGTTGATGAATGGATGGACGAAGGCTTTACAAGTTATATTGAAGAGCTGGCCTTGACCGAACTGTTTGTTAGGCCACAGGCAAAGGTATTGAATCCGATTGGGGCAGCATATGCTGCTTACTATCGTTTGGCAAGTTCGAAAGTGGAGGAACCGATGAGTTTGTTGGCAGATTATTACAATACGAATTTTGCCTATAGCAATGAAGCCTATAATAAAGGGGCGGTGTTTGCCGAGCAGTTGGGCTATATTATTGGCAAGGAAAACCTGCAGAAGACTTTCTTGAAGTTCTATGATCTTTGGAAGTTCAAACATCCTACACCGAATGATTTTAAACGTGTAGCCGAAGATGTTTCTGGAATCAATTTGAAATGGTATTTCAATTTGTTCATTAATACGACGAGGAAGATTGACTATGCGGTGGGGAATGTAACGGGTACAGGTATTGAGATTGTTAATAAATCGAATCTGGCGATGCCGATAGATTTGTTGGTGGAGTATCAGGATGGTACGAAGGAATTGTTCTATATTCCTTTACGTGAAATGAGAGCGGATAAACCTGCGGAAGGTTTTGACATATATAATGGGGTGAAAAGAACGGTGTTGACGGATTGGTTCTGGACCAAGCCGACTTATGTGGTTCCTGTTTCGAAAGCTGTGAAATCAGTGGAGATAGATCCGACGAAGAGATTGGCGGATGTGAATCAGGAGGATAATAAGAAGACTTTGTAAGTCGTCATTATAAAAAGTCATTGCAACTTTTTCGTCATTGCGAGGAACGAAGCAATCTTTCGATATGTGTAAAGATTGCTTCGTTCCTCGCAATGACGTTTTGTTCCTCGCTCGGAAGTAAAAAACCTTAAAACAACATCGTCTTCTCAGGGTTGAGTTTTTTACCATAACTCAACAACTCATAATGTAAATGGGGTCCAGTTGATCTACCTGTATTCCCAAGTGTACCAATTACCTGACCAGCGTCTATTTTTTGACCCACCTTTACTTTGGTAGTCGACAAATGTGCATATCTAGTTTCCCAGCCATTGCTGTGCTCAATGATAACTACCTTACCATATTGCCCTTTATACCCAGCATGAACAATCTTTCCAGCTGCGGTTGCTTTGATAGGTTCGCCAAGACTACCTTTAATATCAATCCCCGAATGCATTTCTAATCCTCTGTTAGTAAAAGGATTACGGCGATACCCAAAACGAGAAGTGATTTTTCCATGGTGAGGAATACCTAATGGTAAACCTTCCAATTTTTTATCAATACTCTTTAATCTGTTTTCGTAATATTTACTCAATTCATCCAAATTCTCTTCGGTTTCAATAGGTCCCCCTGCATTTTTTAGCTTAGGTGCTACATCTTTTAAACCTCTTTTGCGCATTTTGGCATTAATTTGGTTTAAGGTACTATCGATGGATTCAAATGATTTTTGTACTTGTACTAAATTCAATTGGTTTGAAGCCTCTTCAACCGCTAAGGATTGTTTGGCTTTTTCCAATGCTTCCATTTTTTTGGTCAGCTCCTGCTCATAACGATCGCTCTGTGTTTTGGTTGCGACAAAGACAACAACAGCACAGATCATACAGATGAAAAAGAGGCTTACACCAAGAATAATTTTCCAGTTTTTTAGGATAATGGTCGGTATTTGAATCTTCTGATTCGAGTCTCCATTGGCATCTAAAATGACAATGGAAGTCTTTTGTTTAATCATAGTTTCTTTCTCCCTATTTTTTCTAGTCGGGCGTAAAAATATCATTTGTTGAAAAAAATAGAACATATTTTAACATTTAATAACTTTTTGGCAGGGGGGAATCCAATTATTTAACATCTTTGCAACATGTCTTTTTCGGAACATATCTTGGCATGGTACCATCAGCACAAAAGGGCTTTACCATGGCGGGAAACAAGGAATCCCTATGTAATTTGGTTATCAGAAATCATCCTCCAACAAACCCGGGTGGAGCAGGGAATGCCCTATTTTTTAAAATTTGTAGAGGAACTTCCGAATGTAACAAAATTTGCAGCTGCAGAGGAAGCGACCATTTTACGATTATGGCAGGGATTGGGCTATTATTCCCGTGCTAGGAACATGCATAAGGCCAGTAAATATGTGATGGAAAATCATGCCGGCTCATTTCCTGTTGCTTACGAAGAACTTTTGAAACTTCCCGGTGTTGGCGAATACACGGCGGCAGCTATTTCATCTTTTTCGAACGATGAACCAAGAGCTGTATTGGATGGGAATGTGTTCCGCGTATTAGCTCGATATTTTGGGATTGGGGAGCCCATAAACAGTAGTGCGGGAAAAAAAATATTCGCTGGATTAGCCCAGGAATTACTGGATACGGATCATCCTGCGACCTATAATCAGGCCATCATGGATTTTGGAGCTTTACAATGCAAACCTAAGAATCCTAATTGTGCCGAATGTGTATTACGTTTGGATTGTGTTGCGCTGAACACTTCGAGGGTTGCTGAGCTACCTGTGAAAAATAAGGGTAAAAAAAGTAGGGATCGATTTTTCCATTATTTTATCGTTGAAAAGGACGATGCCGTACTGATGTCCCAACGTACGGATGGAGATGTTTGGGCCAATCTCTATGAATTCCCTTTGATGGAATCAGCCGGTCCGCTTGAGATACCGGAATTAGTAGCGATGGAGGAATATCAGCAGTATTTTGGTCATGCTATACCCGAAAAGATCGAAAGGACGATCAAGCATGTGCTTAGCCATCAGAATATTTACGCCAGTTTCTATCGAATGCCAAAAGATGTTAGGCTGCAGTCCAAAAAAAGCCATTGGAATTATTGTTTGTCAAAAAAATTAGATAAATTAGCTAAGCATAAACTTATTAGCTCCTTCATAGAGCGATATTTTTGATGTTAACCAAATCCTAAATTATTGTATGTCAGGTGTAAACAAAGTTATTTTAGTAGGACATCTGGGCAAAGACCCTGAGATCCGTTATCTGGAGGGAAATGTAAGTGTTGCAAGTTTTCCCATGGCTACTTCAGAAACCTTTACCAAAGATGGTAGACGCGTAGAGCAGACCGAATGGCATAACATCGTGTTATGGCGTGGTTTGGCTGATGTCGCCGTCAAATATTTGAGTAAGGGGAAGTTGGTTTATATTGAGGGGAAATTGCGGACCCGTTCCTATGAAGACAAAGAAGGCATACGTCGTTATACGACGGAGATTGTTGCCGAAAGTTTTAATTTATTAGGCCGTCGTTCAGACTTTGAACCACAAACCGGCCAATCTGGAAGTAATTCTTCATCTCAACATCAGGAAGAACCTAAGGAGCAATCCGTAGATTTTACAGAGAATAATGACGATAATGATGGCCTACCATTTTAATCGATTAATTTATTAGAATTCAAATCATCTACTTTTTTAAAATTTGCTGTATCTTTGGCGCATGTTGCAAGATAAAATAACGCAGTATACTCAAGAGATAAATGCATTCGAACCTACTTCTGCTCAAGATGTAGAGAATTTCCGATTGAAGTTTTTGGTGTCGAAAGGCATCGTGAAAGCCTTGTTTGAAGAGTTTAAGACCGTAAGTCCTGAGGAGAAAAGAACCTTGGGTAAGGTGTTGAACGACTTTAAAATCTTGGCCGAAACAAAATTCAAAGAATCTTCGGAAGCATTTGTCAACCAATCAGATTCATCGAATGTTAGAAAAGAGGGTGATTTGACCCTTCCGGGTTCTGGTTTTACCTTGGGCTCTAGACATCCGTTATCCTTGGTACGCAAAGAGATCGTGGAGATCTTTAAAAAGTTAGGCTTTATCGTCGCTGAAGGGAATGAGATCGAAGATGATTGGCATAACTTCTCGGCATTGAATTTTGCTCCAGAACATCCTGCCCGTGATATGCAGGATACCTTCTTTATCAAGAAACAGGATGGTAATGATGTGGTTCTGCGTACGCATACCTCTTCTGTTCAGGTTCGCCTGATGGAAGCGGGGCAACCCCCTTTCCGCGCGATCATGCCTGGACGTGTTTATCGTAATGAGGCCATCTCCGCACGTGCACACTGTTTCTTCCATCAGATCGAAGGGCTTTACATCGATGAGGATGTTTCCTTTGCCGACCTGAAACAGACCTTATACCATTTCGTGAAGGAACTTTATGGTGAAGATACCAAAGTTCGATTCCGTCCATCCTATTTCCCATTTACGGAACCATCCGCAGAAATGGATATTTCCTGTACCATCTGTAAAGGTGCTGGATGCCAAATGTGTAAACAGTCTGGATGGGTAGAGATTTTAGGTTGTGGTATGGTAGACCCGAATGTGTTGGAAAACTGTGGTATCGACAGCAAGAAATACTCAGGTTATGCTTTCGGAATGGGTATCGAAAGGATCACCAACCTGAAATACGAAATCCGAGATCTTAGGTTGTTCTCTGAGAATGATGTCAGGTTTTTGGGGCAATTTGAAACTGAAATCATTTAAGTTTTTGGATTTTTGCAATAAACATATGGTATAATTTGCCGTAAGAATCTAGAAAAAAATAATAAAATATCTTAAAATAAAGGTTCAGATAGGCCAAAATGCGATTTTTTGGAAATTATCTGAACCTTTTTTATTAAATTACCCTTCATGGAAGATAAAATAGTCATAGCGATCAAAAAATCCGCCCGGGATTTGTTTCGGAAGTATGGCTATAATAAAACCAGTGTCAACGAACTATCCAAGAACGCCAATATTGCCAAGGCGACTTTCTATAAGCATTTTGCCAGCAAGGAACTCATTCTGCATGCGGTCCTCATGGATTATATCCAGGATAATGTATATGATATCCTGAACAAAAACGTGCATGAAAGAGACCTTTCCACCTTTTTGGCGAATACCATCCTCCGGGTAAGCCGTGTGACCTATACGGTTTGTAATGAATTTGTAGGCTGGGGATTCATCCGAGAATCAGCCAATGCGCAGGAATACCTCAAGATCCTCTCCGACGACCTGGAATTCCTCCTCTTAAGATCCTTTATCCAGAACGAAACCATAGGATCCACCATTCCCGAAGAAAGATTGACTTTCCTTATCAAAACCTCCAAGAACATCGTTTTCTCCTTCGCCTTCACCGCCGTCTCCGAAGCCGATGTCCGCAAGAATTTTATCTCCTTTCAAAAAGAAATGCTTCCGTATTTGGTGCAAGCCACGCTTTTGTAGTATTTAGTAGCTAGTATATAGTATTTAGACCTATGGGGTACCTATGGCGCTATGTATTGTCTTTATACTAAATACTAAATACTAAATACTATTTTATTATTTTTGCAGCCACTATGGGAAGAAGAATACCACAAGAGAAGAAATTTGTTTCCGGATTGGAAATCATTGATATAGCTGAGGAAGGCAAAGGCGTTGCGAAGCAGGATAACCTTGTTTATTTTATTGAACGGGGGGTGCCGGGGGATATTGTTGAGGTGGAGCTGCAGCGCAAGAAGAAGAGCTTTGTGGAGGGGAGAGTGGTTAAGGTGGAGTCGCCTTCTGCCTATCGAGTGGATCCTTTCTGTAAGCATTTTGGTGTTTGTGGTGGCTGTAAGTGGCAGCATATGAGCTATGATGCCCAATTGAAATTCAAAGAGCAGTCTGTTGGAAATGCACTTTCAAGGATCGGTAAGGTGGATGTGTCCGGAATGGAACCTATTTTGGCTTCTGAAGGAACGACCTATTACCGGAATAAACTGGAATTTACTTTTTCGAACAAACGTTGGTTGACAGATCTGGACGAGGTGCAGCCTGGAGATTCCATGGATGCGCTGGGATTCCATGTTCCAGGTCGTTTTGATAAGATTTTGGCCATTGATCATTGTTACTTGCAACAAGACCCTTCCAACGTTCTTAGAAATGAGATTTTTGAATTCGCCAAGGCGAACGGTATTTCTTTTTATGACCTGAAGTTCCATGAGGGAGCATTACGTAATCTGATTATCCGGACTTCCTCAACCGGTGAGGTGATGGTGATCGTGGTTTTTGCATATCCGGAAGAAGGACAGGTTGACCTATTGATGTCATTCATCCATGAGCGATATCCAGATTTAGCCTCCTTATTATATATCATCAACCAGAAACGTAACGATACGATCTTCGATCAGGAGATTGAGATCTACGCAGGCAGGGATTTTATCTATGAGGAAATGGAAGGTTTGAAGTTTAAGGTTGGTCCTAAATCTTTCTACCAGACCAACTCGAAACAGGCTTATGAGCTGTACAAGATCACGCGTGAATTTGCAGGGCTGAAAGGGGATGAGCTGGTTTACGATTTATATACTGGAGCTGGAACCATTGCCAACTTTGTGGCCAGGTCGGCTAAGGAAGTGGTGGGTGTAGAATATGTGCCTACGGCGATCGAGGATGCAAAAGTTAATTCTGCGATCAACGAGATCCATAATACAAAGTTTTATGCCGGAGACATGAAGGATGTGCTTACTGCAGATTTCATTGCGGAGCATGGGAAACCGGATGTAGTAATCACTGATCCTCCAAGAGCTGGGATGCATGCAGATGTCGTGGCTCGTATATTGGAGATGGAGAGTGAGAAGGTCGTATATGTAAGCTGTAATGCGGCTACGCAAGCTAGGGATTTGGAAATGTTACAGGAGAAATATGACGTTGCACGGATTAAACCGGTGGATATGTTCCCACATACGCAGCACGTAGAAAATGTGATTTTATTGAAATTGAAGAAATAATGGACTTACAGGATTTATTGAACAAGCAGCCCGAAGGAGAAGAAAATAAGAAAAGCGAAAGCCCTTTGCTTAGCTTGAAACGGGACCTTGATTTTTACAAGGAGTCCATCCAAGAGGTGTCTGTGGAGATGATGGCAGAAGGCTATACCCTATATCCGATATTTGTTGCCCATCAGCACCAGGTTGAATTGGGAGAGGTTATTTTGGACCGGGAGGAATTGAATACAGCTTGGACCATACATGCCAGTTCGCTGGAGGAATTTGTGGAAAGAGGCTTGATCCAATCAGAGCGGAAGGATTATTTCATCAAGCAGTTCAAACCTGCGAATGCTTTTATGTGTCTGTTCGTCATCGTTCCTGAAGGCGCTAATTTTGTTTTTTATCCCTATAAATAAGATCGATTTTAAACTATTTAACATTTGGCAGTCTAAACAATTGCTACCTTTAAACTGATGTATAGTAAAGTTAAATATTTTGGGATATTGTTCTCTTTTTTGTTGCTTGGAACCTTAATGGTTCAGGCTCAGGAGCAAGGTAAAGTGATTTCTGGGCTTCTGATGGAAAAGGGAAGTAATATCCGTGTATCGGATGCTAACGTGGTTAACCTACGGAGTAAGCAGTCTGTTCGATCAAGTGCCTATGGGGTTTTTACCATTGATGTGATCATTGGTGATACCATTCGGGTATCCAAAGTGGGTTATGGACCAGTGAAAACTGTGATCCATAGCTTAGATGATATTCTCATCGACATGCAGTCTGGTACCACTATTGAAACAGTGGTGGTTACCCGTAGTACAAAAGAGGCTGAATTAAATAGCTTTCTAAAGGAATACGAGAAAAAGGGCGTCTATAATGGGGGGCACAATAAAGTGAGCACCTATTTGAACAGTCCGGCTACGGCCTTATATAATCTTTTTGGCAAAGACGCCAAGAATGCCAAACGTTTTGAACGTTATATGAACCAGGAATTGGAAGCATCCAAGGTGGATCGCGTATTCAACAAGGCCCTCGTCAATAAGATTACTAATTTGGAAGGTGATGAATTGCAGTCTTTTATGGACCTTTACAGACCATCGATCTCTTCGGTTGAACGATGGGGCGAATATGATCTTTTGAACTATATTCAGAATTCATTTAAGACTTGGGATGCCCAAGGTCGTCCGAAATCACAACGTTTGCCCAAGTTGGAAATTCCTCCTCAAGAAAAATAAAACCCTGTAAATTAAGTGTTTAATCAATTGATTGTTTGCGAAAAATGACTTTGGCATTGGCTTTGCAAAAACCATTCTATTGATTTGAAAAAAACATTAGTGAATAAAAGATAAATTATTTGGTTATGAAAATGAATAAAAGATTAGCAGTTTATGGATTAACAGTAGCAACTTCAGCAATGTTGTTCGCAAGTTGTTCAACCATCCAAAATACAAGCAATACTACTAAAGGTGCCGTAATCGGTACAACTGCTGGTGGTGCAATTGGTGCCTTAATTGGAGGTAAAGCTGGTAACACAGCAGTAGGTGCGATCGCTGGTGCGGTAATCGGTGGTGCAGCTGGTACATTGATCGGTAAGAAAATGGACAAGCAAGCTAAAGAAATCGAAAACACTGTAGCTGGTGCTGAAGTAGAACAAGTTGGTGAAGGTATCTTAGTGAAATTCGATTCTGGTATTTTATTTGACTTCAACAGTACCGCTTTAAAATCAACTGCGAAAGATAACATCGCGAAATTGGTGGAAACATTGAACAAAGAGCCGGATACAGAAATTTTAGTATTAGGACATACTGATAACGTAGGTACATTGGCAGCAAACCAAAAAGTTTCTAATGGACGTGCAGCATCTGTAAAATCATATGCAGTATCTCAAGGTTTAGCAGGTTCTCGTATCAAAACTGAAGGTAAAAACTTCTCTGAGCCAATTGCTTCAAATGATACCGAAGCAGGTAGAGCGGAAAACCGTCGTGTAGAGATTGTTATTGTTGCATCTAAGAAAATGCAAGAAGAAGCTAAAAAAGAAGCAGCGCAATAAATTTAATCCGATATATTTCATAGGGCAGCATATTTTGTTGCCCTATTTTTTTTGCATAAATCTTTGTTAAATTTTAGTCATTGCTGACAAACTGTCATCAAATTAGCTTTTTATTACTAACTTTGTAGTCTTTGAAAATTGACTATGTTAGAGTTATCACATACAACGAAGACGCACGATGAGGCTCGCCAAGGCGAGGCTTTGGATATGGTTCCTACGGGACAATCAACGGGCCGAAAACTTTATATTGAGAGTTACGGATGTCAGATGAATTTTTCCGATAGTGAGATTGTGGCGTCGATCCTGATCGAGAAGGGATTTGAAACGACAAAGGATTACAGGGATGCCGATGTGGTATTTATCAATACCTGTTCTATTCGGGAGAATGCAGAACAACGCGTTCGTAATAGACTAAAAGAATTTGAATCTGCCAAGGCAAAGAACCCTGGTATGATCGTAGGTGTTTTGGGCTGTATGGCTGAACGATTAAAAGCCAAATTCCTGGAAGAGGAGAAATTGGTAGATGTAGTTGTGGGTCCGGATGCCTATCGTGATCTTCCAAACTTGATCGATAAGGTCGATGATGGTGGAAGAGCGGTGAATGTATTGCTTTCTCGTGAAGAAACCTATGCCGATATCAATCCAGTCCGTTTAAATACCAATGGGATTTCTGCTTTCATTTCCATCATGCGTGGATGTGATAATATGTGTTCTTTCTGTGTCGTTCCTTTTACACGCGGGAGAGAGCGTAGTAGAGATGTGGTTTCTATTGTAAAAGAAGCAGAAGATCTTTTCCGTGCTGGATATAAAGAAGTTACCCTATTGGGTCAGAATGTGGACTCGTATAAATATACCCCTGCTGTTGCAGAAGGCGAGGAGCCTAAAGAAACCATCAATTTTGCACAATTATTGGCATTGGTTGCTGAAGTAAGCCCTGAATTAAGAATCAGGTTCTCGACTTCTCATCCGAAGGATATTACCGATGAGGTGTTGTATACGATGGGTAAATATGAAAATATCTGTAAATATATTCACCTACCTGTACAATCGGGTAACTCGCGGGTATTGGATCTGATGAACCGTACCTATGATCGAGAATGGTATATGGAGCGTGTGGATGCCATCCGCAGGATCATCCCCGAATGTGGAATCTCTACCGATGTGATCACCGGTTTCTGTACTGAAACTGAGGAAGAACATCAGGAAACACTATCCATGATGGATTATGTGAAATATGATTTCGCCTATATGTTCGCCTATTCGGAACGCCCGGGTACATTAGCAGCCAAACGCTATGAGGATGATATTCCTGAGGAGGTGAAGAAACGTCGTTTGACGGAGGTTGTCGACCTGCAGAGAAGCCACAGCCTGTACCGTTTGGAGAAATTTGTCGGTAAAGTGCATAAGGTCTTGATCGAAGGATTTTCAAAACGTTCGGATAAGGATTTTTGTGGTCGTAATGACCAAAATACGATGGTTGTTTTCCCAGTAGATGCACGCTACAAGGTGGGTGACTATGTAAACGTATTGGGAGAGAGTTGTACTTCAGCTACATTAATCGGTAGGATTGTAGACTAATTCTTCTTCATAATCACAATTTTAAAACATGGATAATCAGGATATTAAGAATAGATTTGGCATAATTGGAAACTCTCCATTGTTAAATCGTGCAATAGATATTGCGCGACAAGTCGCACCAACTGATATATCGGTGTTGATTCAAGGAGAGAGTGGATCGGGTAAGGAGGTGTTCTCCCATATCATCCATCAATTAAGTTCCAGGAAACATGGACAATTCATCGCAGTAAACTGTGGAGCTATCCCAGAAGGTACGATTGATTCGGAATTGTTCGGACATGAAAAAGGATCTTTTACCGGAGCGCACGAGGCCCGTAAGGGGTATTTTGAAGTTGTTGATGGTGGTACCATCTTCTTGGATGAGGTTGGGGAATTGCCATTGGGAACCCAGGCCCGTTTATTGCGTGTTCTGGAGTCTGGAGAATATATCCGCGTAGGATCATCGAAGGTTCAGAAAACCAATGTACGCGTTATTGCAGCCACCAATGTGGATGTTTTTGAGGCCGTTAAAAAAGGGAAGTTCCGTGAAGATCTATATTATCGCTTAAACACCGTTCCATTATATATTCCACCATTGCGCGAGCGCAAGGAGGATATCTATTTATTGTTCCGCAAGTTTGTAGTAGATTTCGCGGATAAATACCGGACACCGGGTATACAATTGACGGAGGATGCCCAGGAATTGTTAAAGAATTATTCTTGGCCAGGTAATGTGAGGCAATTGAAGAATATTGCGGAACAGATTGCCGTTCTGGAAAAAGAGCGGGTGGTGGATGCCAAAATATTGAGCCAATATTTGCCGGTAGAAGCCAGCAGTTCTTTGCCAATGGCAATCAAAGACAGCAATAAGGATAATTTTTCGGAAAGAGACCTGTTGTACAAAGTGCTCTTTGATATGAAAAAGGATATGGTTGATCTGAAGAAACTGGTGGTGGAGCTTATTCAAAAAGGATTCAACCCTGGTACGATCGAACAACATTCCCCTTATATCAATCAATTATACCAAGAAGTAAGACCGAATACAGCGGCTTTGGTTTCCGAGGAGTATAATCCGGTTCAGAATCCAACCATTACCATCCATAATCCGAATCAGCAGAATCCATCGTCCAACGATTACCTGTATGATACCCAGGATGTGGAAGAGGTAGAAGAGGAATCTTTGTCCTTGATGGATAAGGAGTCTGATTTGATAAAAAAGGCATTGAAGAAGCATAAGGGCAAAAGGAAGGCCGCGGCACAGGAACTGGGTATTTCGGAACGTACCTTGTACAGAAAGATTAAGGATTTAAACCTAGATTAAGATATTCGTCATGTTCAAAATAAAAGGAACTGTTATTTCGTTTTTAATGTCAGTTGGCATGCTGCTGATCATCCATGGATGTGGGGTTTCGTATAGCTTGAAAGGTAGTTCGATTCCTGAAAATGTAAAGACCTATACCGTAACATTCTTTGAGAATATTTCACCAATGGTTTCAGCAACCCTAAGTCAGACCATGACGGAAGGATTGAAGGAGCGGATCCGTTCGCAATCCCGATTGAGCCAGGTGAACCAAGATGGAGATACCCAATTTGATGGTACGATTACCAATTACTCGATCACGCCAGCGGCAGTTGAAGCGGGGTCGGATCGTGCAGCCATGAACAGACTTTCCATCACGGTTAAGGTGAAATTTACGAACCGTAAAGATGATACGGGAAAGAGTGATTTCGAGGAATCATTTACGCAGTTCAAAGAGTTCCGTGGAGAAGTTATCAATCAGGAAACGCAATTGAACGCGGAGATTGTAAAAGCACTTACCGAGGATATCTTTAATAAAGCATTTAATAACTGGTAGTCAAATATATCAACCTATGGATCTACGACAAGAATTTAGAAAGGCCCTGGAGAATCCCTTGGAAGTGAGTGAGGTTGATTTTCAACAGTTACTTTCGAAATATCCATTTTCCCAGCCTATAATTTTTGCGCATGAGCGTAAGAAAAATCTGGAGAATTTACCTGTAGATAAACAGAAAACATTAATGTATGCGTATAATTCCTTTTGGTTAAGGGATTATCTGCAGAAACCTGTTGCACAGATACCAGAATTGGAAGCGGTATCGGATGATTATATCGCTTTCGAAGAGTATACATCCGAGGATGAGCAGGAAGAAGTGGTATTGGAAGAAGAAATTCTGGGTGAGGGATTTTTGGAAGAAGAAGTTTTGGATGAGGAGGTAGAGGCAGAAGTTGAAGAAAATTTTTTTGATCCTCCCGCAGCATATAATATAGAATCTGCATTTCCAGAAGTAGATGAAGAGGAAGATGTTCCATTGGATGAGGATGAGGAAGATGTTGAAGTTGCTGTAGAGAAACTGGAAGGCACGCATAGGGAGGAGGATGTCAGTTTATATAATGATGAGCTGATGCCTTATAGCTTCCGTTGGTGGTTGTACAAAACTCGATTGGAGCATGCAGAAACCTATCAGCCATTTGTATCTCCGGTATTACCCAAGTCCCAGAAGGGGCAGTTTGATCCTAAGAAATTGGACGAGGCGATCCTAGATCAGCAGATACGGGAGAACATTTTTCACTTGCAGAATCCCGAGGATAAATTGAGCGAGCCTTATAAAAAGGAGACGATCGAATTCCGTTCGAATGAGCCTACCGATGAGGTGATCGAGAAATTTATCCGTGAAGAACCGCAGATCCAACCTCCCAGAGCAGAAAGTATCAATACCGAAAATAAGGCTCGTAGAAGTTCAGAGGATCAACTTTCAGTCGTTACAGAGACACTGGCGAATATCTATGAATCGCAGGGAATGTATGAAAAAGCGATTTCGGTATTTAGAAAATTAATTTCGGAGAATCCAGAAAAAAAATCGTACTTTGCGACCCGAATTAAAGAATTAGAACAAAAGTTATAAAAGAAATATAAAAATGGACATTTTATTTATTATCCTAATTATTCTAGCGAGTTTATTGTTAGCATTATTTGTGTTAATCCAAAACCCTAAAGGTGGCGGTTTATCATCAGGATTCTCTGGGGGAGCAAACCTGATCGGTGTACAACGTACAGGTGATATATTGGAAAAAGGTACTTGGGTGTTGATCATTGCTTTAATGGTTTTCTGTGTGGCGATCAATATTTTGGGCCCATCAGCTGGTTCAGGTAACGGTCTTGGCGATCAGATCGAAGCACCAGTTCAAACACCATCGTTGAACTTGAACCCAACAGCAACTCCACCGGCAACTGTTCCAACAACACAGACGCCAGCATCTGCTGACTCTACAAAATAAGGTTACCCTTCGTATAAGAAATATGATCCCTGTCTGGCTTAGACAGGGATTTTTTTATGCTTTTTATCCTTTCCAATTAGTGACATCCTGACACCATTATTTTACTTAAACTGTCAACAAAATGGTTTAAAAATGTTATTTTGACACAAAAAGATTAGTAATTTGGATTGGCATAGTTCGTGATGCCCTTACATTGATTATACATTTAAACATAAAAAACTGATATACAATTATGGCATTAAGTATTAAACCTATTGGAGACAGAGTGGTAGTAGAACCTTCTCCAGCGGAAGAAAAGACAGCGTCTGGAATCTATATCCCTGATACTGCGAAAGAAAAACCATCCCAAGGAACAATCGTAGCAGTAGGTTCAGGTAAACCAGAAGAGCCTTTGACGGTACAGGTAGGTGATAAAGTATTGTACGGTAAATATGCAGGTACTGAAATTACTTACGAAGGGAAAGAATATTTAATTATGCGTGAAGCAGATATTTACGCAGTTCTGTAAATCAATCTACTTAAATCTTTAAAAATAATAGTCAAATAGAAATGGCAAAACAAGTAAAATATAACGTAGAAGCGCGTGATTCCCTGAAAAAGGGTGTTGATACATTGGCGAATGCCGTAAAAGTAACATTAGGTCCTAAAGGCCGTAATGTAATTATTGAGAAGAAATTTGGTTCACCAGCTATTACAAAAGATGGTGTTTCTGTTGCGAAGGAAATCGATTTGAAAGATCCATTGGAAAACATGGGTGCTCAAATGGTCAAAGAAGTAGCTTCAAAAACCGCAGATCAAGCCGGGGATGGTACCACTACAGCAACTGTATTGGCCCAGGCTATCGTAGCTCCAGGTATCAAATCCGTAGCAGCAGGTGCTAACCCAATGGATTTGAAACGTGGTATCGATAAGGCTGTTTCTGCAGTCGTAGCTAACTTGAAATCTCAATCTCAAGTAGTTGGTGCCGATAACAATAAAATCAAACAAGTAGCTTCTATCTCAGCAAACAATGACGAAGTAATCGGTTCATTGATCGCTGAAGCTATGGAAAAAGTAGGAAACGACGGTGTAATTACTGTTGAAGAAGCAAAAGGTACTGAAACTGAAGTAAGAACGGTAGAAGGTATGCAATTCGACCGTGGTTACCTTTCTCCATATTTCGTTACGAACTCTGATAAAATGGAAGCAGAGTTGGATAACCCTTATATCCTAATCTACGACAAGAAAATCAGCAACATGAAAGAATTGTTGCCAGTATTGGAAAAACAAGTTCAGACTGGTAAACCATTGTTGATCATCGCTGAGGATCTGGACGGAGAAGCTTTAGCTACGTTAGTAGTTAACAAAATCCGTGGATCACTGAAAGTGGCCGCTGTTAAAGCTCCAGGATTCGGTGACCGTCGTAAAGCGATGTTAGAGGATATCGCTATCCTTACGGGTGGTACTGTGATCTCCGAAGAAAGAGGTTTCAAATTAGAGAACGCTGAATTATCTTACTTGGGACAAGCAGAAAAAGTAGTTGTTGATAAGGACAATACTACGATTATCAATGGTTCAGGTAATGCAGAGGATATCAAAGGTCGTGTAGCCCAGATCCGTGCCAACATTGAAACTACTACTTCTGATTACGATCGTGAGAAACTTCAAGAGCGTTTAGCTAAATTATCTGGTGGTGTTGCGGTACTTTATGTAGGTGCAACTACAGAGGTAGAGATGAAAGAGAAGAAGGACCGTGTTGATGATGCTTTACATGCTACTCGTGCAGCGGTTGAAGAAGGTATCGTTGCAGGTGGTGGTGTTGCTTTCATCCGTGCTACAGAGGCTTTGACAGATCTTAGAGGTGACAACGAGGATGAGAACATCGGTATTGACATCATCAAACGTGCTATTGAAGAGCCATTACGCCAAATCTGTGCGAATGCTGGTATCGAAGGTGCGGTGATCGTTCAAAAGGTAAAAGAAGGAACTGCAGATTTCGGATACAATGCGCGTACTGACAAGTTTGAGAACTTGATCGCAGCAGGTGTAATCGATCCTACTAAAGTTTCTCGTGTTGCTTTAGAAAACGCAGCTTCTGTTGCTTCGATGTTATTGACAACAGAATGTGTATTGGCTGATGAACCTGAAGAGAACCCAGTAGGTGCTGGTGGACCTCCAATGGGTGGCGGTATGGGTGGAATGATGTAAGATCATCCCCTTTCAAAATATATTTAGCAAAGAGCTGCCATTTGGCGGCTCTTTGTGTTTTATTGACAATGGAAATCAAGTATATTCGTATGGTAATTCAGGAATTGGTTGGACTTAAGTTTAAATAGGATGGATGGACAGGAGGTTTTGATGCTGATCTTAATCTTTGTGATTGGTGGTGTACTGATTTATTTTGTATGGAAAAATGTGGGCAACAAACGGGTTGTAACACCCAATATTCCTGAAGAAGGATCTATCCGTGAGGTATTGTTGGATAGGGTGAGGTTTTTTAAGAATTTAAAACCTGCCCAACAGGATGTATTCTTGAAACGGGTGGTTTATTTTTTGCATACCACGAAGATATCGGCGGAGAAAGGCTCGGTTATTACGGATGGACATCGGGTTTTGGTGGCGGCAAGTGCTACTATCCCTTTGTTCCATTTTGAAACCTGGTCATATGAAAACCTTGATGAAGTATTGATCTATCCAGGAACTTTTAATGAAAAGTACAATACAGAGGAAGCTAAGCGAAACATCCTCGGCATGGTCGGTGATGGTGTAATGCACAGAAAGATGATTCTTTCCTTACCAGCATTACTTTCTGGATTCTCCAAGAATTCGGATAGCAATACGGCCATCCATGAATTTGTACATTTAATTGATAAAGCGGATGGTGAAGTGGATGGCGTGCCTGAATATTTGATTCCTAAAGAACTGATACAGCCTTGGATGGAAGAAATGGAACAAACGATTTCAGAAATCCGAAGGAATAAATCTGATATCCGTGATTATGCAGCTACTAATCCCGGTGAATTCTTAGCAGTTGTTTCTGAATATTTCTTTCAAAAACCTAAAATGCTGAAGGCAGACCATCCAGAGCTCTATGAATTGTTGGATGAGATTTATTGTGCTAAAAAGTGATTTTTTACGGGATCAGGATACAGGATCCTCTTATTTAAACGTTGATTAGTTATAGACTTTAAAATTTAATATGATGGAATACAGGATATTAGAGAACAGTGATTTAAGTGTCTCGGTGATTACCTTTGGTGCTTGGGCAGCAGGAGGATGGATGTGGGGAAGTACGGACAGAAATGATGCCATAGAAGCCATACGTGCAGCCTATGACCTGGGGGTTACCTCTATTGATACCGCTCCAATTTATGGTCAGGGTACTAGTGAAGAGATTGTTGGAGAGGCCATTAAGGGCTTTAGGAGAGATGAGGTCCAATTGTTGACCAAATTTGGGATGCGTTGGGATTTTGCAGAAGGAGATTTTGCCTTCCATAGCAAGAACAATCAGGATGAAGCGATCGAAATCTATAAGTTCGCTGGAAAGGATAGTGTGATCTATGAGTGTGAACAGAGTTTAAAACGCTTAGGAACGGACTATATCGATCTTTATCAGATCCACTGGCCGGATTCTACCACGCCCTTGGATGAGACTTTTGAGGCAGTAGGAAGATTGATCGAACAAGGGAAGGTACGATATGCCGGGGTATGTAATTATGATGCGAAATTGATGGAAGAGGCAGGCAAATCACTTAACCTTGTTTCCAACCAGATTCCTTTTAGTATGGTTAACCGTGGGGTGGAAGAAGAAACCATTCCTTACTGCATCAAACAGAATAAAGCTGTTTTGGCTTATAGCCCTTTAGAGCGTGGTCTTTTGTCGGGAAAGATACATCCAGGATATAGCTTTAAAGAAGGAGATCATCGGGCCAATCTGCCGCACTTCCAACCAGATTTCATCGATAGGACCAATATCCTTTTGGAAAGAATCAAACCTTTGGCAGGCGATAAGGGGGTAACATTGAGTCAATTGGTACTACGATGGACAGTAGAACGTCCCGGAATTACCATCGCCTTAGCAGGAGCAAGGAATGCACAGCAAGCTGTTGAAAACGCAAAGAGCATGAACATCAACCTTACGGATGATGAAATCGAATTTGTGAATGCAGTGGTGGATGCTTTCTAATTAAAGGCTACAATAATTGAAAGCTTCATTTGTAATTACAAGATCTTAAAATCAACTAAGGTCCTGTAATTTTACCACTTGATTCTGATCATTAAAATAAAAATAGGACTTTCCGGCTAATTCAATCTTATCGCCTTGTTTCATGGTATCGGAAATATCCATAGCTAGGCTTGCGGTATATTGGATGCGGACTTCGATCAGGTTAGAGGATTCATGCAATTCCGAAATGACCTGTTCGCGGTCTTCAAAAAATGATTTAGCGGATTCTGCCTGCTCTTTAAAAGCCTCAATCCCTTCCAGAGAGTCGGTGGTTACCCCATTCTGGATATTTTCAAATACGACATCTTCTGAAAAATGCTGTACCATTCCTTCTACGTCAAAATTATTGTACGCCTGTATATAATTCCTGACAATTTCTTCTCTTAGGTTCATAGGATGTTGTTTTGTATAAAGATAATAAAAAAGGAGGCACCCTAAGGCACCTCCACAACTATTATGTAACAAACAACAAACTTATTTCTTTATCCAGATTTCCAATAGTTCCTTAAGTTTAGGATCTGATGGACGTGGGCTATCTGCAGCGATCAAGTTTCCAGCTTTGTCGATAAGGATGTAACGGGGGATGCCATCTACTTTATAAGCAGCTGATAATACATTTTCAACTCCTGAATGCAATTGGATTCCCTTTGTGTTTTTCTCCTTCACATGGGTTACCCACTTACTTTTATCCTTGTCTATAGATATGCCAACAAATGCAACCTCTTTATCTTTGTATTCTTCATAAAGTTTTTCCCAATGGGGTTCTTGTGCAAGGCAGGGACCACACCATGTAGCCCAAAGATCTACCAAGACCACTTTCCCTTTTAAATCTTTTAAGGCTACATTTTTACCATTCACATCTGGATAACTGAAACTTACAGCTGGAACGCCAGTTTTTGTTTCGGCAAGTTTTGCTTCCATAATTTCTGCCCGTTTTAGTTGTTCGGGAAGGGTTAGGAATTTTTGATTAGCAGCTTTGATTAATAGAAATTCTTCCATCGAGCGAGCCCTTTCCATTTTTGAAGCAATGAATTGCCCTTTCAGAACATCTGAAGGAATAGCGTTAAGCATGGATTCTTCATCTAATTTCCCTTTTCCCCTATTTTTTTCCATCAGCAATACCGTCATAAAACGATCTCCAAATGGTAGAGTTAGCAGTTGGTCGGTCAGATATTTATCTGCATTGAAATTCTGGTAATAACTGGAAAACTCTTCCTTATCCGGATGTGCTTGTCTAGGCATGTAGTTGTAGCTAATGGCATTGTAAGCGAATTCATTTTCGACAATGCTTGGGAATAATTTATCGAACACCTTATTTCCAGTTTTTGGATCTTTTTTGAATAGGCTTAAATTTTTATTCATCTCTTCCACTTGGGGGAAGAAGTCCACATAAGTGGACATCCCACCAGTTGAATGGGCTTTTAATACCATGTCGTTAGATGCTATATCCCACTGGTTCAGGGCTTTGATTTCGGGGCTGTTCGTTTGGACCAGCTCATAATTTTCACGGTTCAATTTTATGGTTAGGTCTTCATTCCCCTTGAAATAGAACCTGAAATTACCTTGTGTTCGCAAGGTTGTGCCACTACCAAGTACATAAAAACCTTCATATTCCGGGGTAAATCTGAATGCAAAACGACCTATTTCATCGGTGTTTGAAGTTGCTATTTCGATCAGTCTTCCATTCAATACTTTAAAAAGGGAAACTTTTTTAATTTCGTTGGGGTCCGTAGTTCCCGTAATGTTGCTTGGTTGGGCAAGTACGATAATTGTACTAAATAGTGCAGTGAATAATAAAAATATCTTTTTCATTTTAAAATTTTTTGGTATTGTTTAAATAATCTCTTTTGTTCCATCTTCGAAGATGATTTCAAGATTTGCTGTTTTTGATTTTTCTTGCAGTCTTTTAATTAAATCCTTTTGATTCACCAATTCTGACGAATTTCGGTGGTCTATGCTTCTGATATGCTTGTTTTTATTGTTTGAGGAAGTGTTTCCGATATGTTCCAACAAGATGAGCTCCCCGGTATTGTTCCAACCCATCAACCTGTTTTTCACAACAAAATCATGAGGTAAACTATGCAGTTTGTTTGGGGAGAAAACCATTTCATTTTTAGCCATATTGATGATGATATTGAAACGGCTGATGATCCGGATACCTAATGATCCATCAACGGCAGGGTTCCAATTGCTATTCATGCTATTTCCGCCCATCAGTGTTACGACCTGATCTCCTAAATCAGGTCCTGCAGTAATCTTGAAATTCTTGCTGTATCCTGTAAAGGTTGGACTTGCCATTCCCAAACTGATGGTTGAGGATTGAGCCAGTGGAACAAACCCATTGACCAGAAGTCTATTCGTTTTGACAAAAGGTCGGAAAACGATCAAACTGTATGCAGCCCCTGTATCAAAAACAAATTCTCCATTAGCTGTTGGACCATTACCCACAGTTAAATCTCCTTTGAGGTGAATCACCCCCTGGGGAAAACTAAATGCTGTCACTTCGCTATTTTCGGGATACTTAAAATCACCAAATCCATATAGGTATAACATGTTTTCATCAAAATTAATGACGGTTATATACCTTCTAAGAATGGCATTCCCGATTATTCCATCTGTCTTGGCGTCAGTACGAACTGGAAAGACAGCAATCCCCACGTTGTCCAATTCAAGACCTTCCAGACGAATTTTGTTTTTATCGGATACCTGGATCTTTTGGTTACCCCCAACAACCGACGCATTGTTCTCCCGGGTGATGACCAACCCCATTTTCTCGGCAAGATCTTTATCTACTGCCATACCATCGGCTCCTGTGTCAAATACCATCCTCAGCGGTTGTTCATAACTGTTGATGATTACTTTTAGGATTATGGTCCCGTTATGGTTCTCAAAAGGGATTTTTGCAATTAATCCAGATTTGGTTTCTTGTGCAGTAAGATTATTGTACTGCATAAGGATGATTATCAAAAAGACAAATTGTTTTATTTTGATCATTTTAATATCTATCGGTATATTGTACATCAACCACCTTCCCGAAACCTTCCATTGGGTCAATGGTCTGTTTAAGTGTGCCCATCAATCCTTGAACATGCAAGAACTCGACTTTACCTGATGAAGAAGGGTTACTTTCATCATAAGTACCTAAAAGAAGACTGTTTAAGACAGGGTCCATTCTGGTCTGGTTATTAATGGTTCCAGGGCTACTAGGGCTCAAACTTATCAATCGTTCCACTTTTAACATCGATACTTTCCTGCCATTGAGTTCCTTAGCCACCTTTAGTACTTTTGCATCCATATCATATTGATACAGCTTATCATTGGCTGTATAGAAAAGATATCCATATTTATTGTCTACGACAAAGTGATTTGCTTGAGTGATATCAGTTAGAGAAGTAGTAATTTCCGTTAATGAATGGAAAGCTACAGAACCTGTAGTCGTAAAAGTCATTCGCAATAAATAATATTGGTTATTCTTTTTCATGATTGCCACAGCTTGGCCATTAAAGGCCATTGTATGTCCCATCCAAACTAGATCCATTCCTGTATTAGAGGAGTCGAAATTTTCTCCTGTTATACCTACTTCACCTCCTCTAGCAGAACTATAATTTGATCGCATAAACCTACGGTTATCCATATCATAGAACATGGCATACATCAAGGAATTGTCCATAGGGGCACAGATGAATGGCGATATCCTGTATATTTTCCCATTAGCATCACTATTGACCGGAACATTATAATATTTACTGACCATAAAATAGTAAGCATATAGATTATTGTCCTTAATAGCATGGCTCATAAACGAAGAGTAAGCCACTATACTATCTGCAGATGAAGGATTCCCCGAAGCCGTTTCATTTCTGAAATTATACTTAAGAAAATTTACCGTAAATCCATCTGTCTGGTTAATCTTATAGGTGTTATTGGAGGTGTTTACATAGAGATAGATTTTCTGTGCGGTTGCAACAGCATCCCTATTAAGATATATCTCCATCGATTTTGGTTCGCCCTCTAAAACCAAGGGGGACTTGGTATTTTCATCCAGCCAGAAGTTATTTATATCGCGGTAAACCGTTCCATTACTGTTCCAGTTATTTTGGTCATCCTGAAAATAATCTAAATGGGCCTTCTTATTCTTGTCCGACAAGATGAACCAACCATATGGGCCGAATTTACCTTCAATATTCACGATAAATCGATGTGTCCAAGATCTTCCCGTACTTTGTTGCGTGATTTTTAAATACGCAGGATACTTTCCGACCATAAGTTTGGGGATAATTTTTAAATGTTTTTCATTGCCAATTATGAACCTAGATTCCGAAGCTGGGATAATAGAAGGATCAAAGATATCCCATTGAAACTTTAATTCAGATATATCAATCTGGTTATGCTGAGAGCTTACAGTCGGATCTAAATCTATTTCCTGACCAATGGTCAGGTTTAAGGTATCAGGAAGATCTGCAACCAGTAGACTGTCCAAAGTAACGTAATTGTAATTACCCAGATCTTTATTGCAACTGCTCAACATTAATACTGCCAGCAGGACTTGTATTATTAATAGATTTTTCATGTTTTCTTAAGTTGCGCTATTACCCATTGTTATTTCCTTCTTTTCATCATCATAATAAATGCGGCCTTCACTTTTTTCTTTATTCAGCCAGAATTTCATGTAACTGGCCCAATTAACAAGAGTTCCGACACCTATTGTTTTCTTTGAATCGTAGAAAACTGAGGGATCAGCTTTCAATATTTCCAACATCAACTCGACTTTTTTTCTAGAGTAAGGCCCCCAGAATGCAATGACGGTGTTTTTGCCGGCAAAGGTGGTCCATAAGTATGGGACGGGGAATAGATCATCCAGATAAAATTCGTATGATAATATATCCTGTTCTATTTTGTTGTTCACTTTAATCCCGATTTCCGTGTTGAAATTTTCGTTGGGAACTAATTTTAGGTTTAGGTAAACTCTTTTTGTGAGGAGATCGGCTGTCCGATGAAGTTTCAGCTTTATGGTGTCTCTTACCATACCTGCTCTCACAATTGGTTCCTCTACAAAATCAAAATGGGTCCCAAGGAGCATTGTTGAAGTATCTGCAAGCTGAATATTGACTTTTCTATCGTAATCCATGGGTGCACCAGTGGTCTGAACTACAATACCAATAACCGAATCCGTTACCGAAACAGGAGCTAAGCCCAAGGAAATGGCCTTCATAAAAATGTCCGAATTTTTCTTCATGAATTTATCATAGAAATAAATGTTATTCCCACCATCTGAATCCAGATAGGTATTTAATGTGTCCTCCTTACATGCTTGAAAAGTCAGTAAGGGAATTAATGCAACTAGGTAAATTATTAATTTTTTCATGATCATTACTTATTATCGACTATCAGTTTCTACCAATGGCAATGGTATGGTATAATCTGCAAGAGTCATTGTTTTTGTTAAACTGGTCACATTCACCGAGAAGATGTCTGTCTTGCGCTTGCGTTTATAATAATACCAGACCTGACCTTCTCCATAAAACTCTTTAAGGTACTCCTTGGTGATTTCTTGATCGAGTTTCGAATAATCTATTACGTCCACCAAAAGATTACGGTGCTGTCGAACGGTATTGAGATAATTTAAAGCTTCTGCAGGTTCATCAGTTGATTCAGCAGCAATATAATACATCTCTGAAATCCTAATGAGGGGGATCAAGTGCCTTCTATTCAATTTCGTATCGGTAACATCCTGAAACTTTACGAAAGTCCGAAATCCTACCCCGGTAGATGCCAATGGCCATGAATAAGAATAACGGTAATCGGATTCCATGTTCTCGTATACATCGTTAATGTAATTATTTGGTCCAGTAGCCAATATACTCGACTCTTCGATGTTGGAATCGAAGAGTATTTTTTGATTTTCGTAAAGATCCCTATTGAACACGTTAAAAATTACTTCTGAAGAAAAGCCTCTGTCAGGATTAGATCCATTTGCTGTAATAGCTTGATGAGTCACCCAGGGGAAAGTATCTTTTGCTTGGATAACCAAATCAGCTGCTGCTTTTGCAGCGGGTCTATTTCCTGACCATTGGTGGACACGTGCTTCCAAAGCTAAAACAGCGTAATAATTGAATTTATTGGTTCTAAAATCACTTGGATTGTTTCGGGTTCTGATGATATCATTCTTTAAAAGATCTTTTGCTGTTTCAATATCATCCAGCAACTGTGCAGTATATTCCTCAGAAGTCGAATATGGCATAATATCAATCGATAGTCGCTTTACATATGGTAAGGCAGGAATGCTTTTCGTATCTTCGCCATAAGATGGTCCAAACAGCCTTAAAAGATCAAAATGGATAAATGCCCTTAGTCCAATTGCTTCTCCTATCAGAAGGTTCTTGTCCTCTGGGCTCATCCCGTTTTCGACGGTTGGGAGTGTAGATACAAAATCGTTTATATTAGCAATGGTTGCATACATTTTTATCCAAACGCCAGAAAAAAGATTCATGACATTGGACTCACCTTGTTTTAGGGTACTAAAATTATAATAAGGATTGAATTCACTAGTTATTCGGAATTTCTGCGCCATGACCTCGAGAGTGGTCAAGGTAAGGTTCCTTCCATATAATTGGTTATCGCCGAGATTTAAATAAAATCCATTGACCAGTTCCTTTACACCTTCTGGGGATTGGTACATTTGTGTTTTTGTAAATTTATCCTCTGGCTGAACATCAAGCCATTTCTTACAGGATCCTAAACCTAGTATGCCTAATAAACAAAAGAAGGCTATTTTATATGTTTTAGATATGGTCTTCATGATTAAAAATTGGCATTTATTGAAAATGAATACATTTTAGCATATGGATAGTCTATCCCCCGTTCTCTTCTAACAGTTGAAACACGGAAAATATCATTGGTAATGGCAGAAATTCTTAATCTAGATAGCCCAGCCATTTTTATCCAATCATGATCTCTGAAATCATAGGAAAGGGAAAGTGATTCTAATGAAAGGCTATTTTCTTGCTGAATGAAACGGGAAGACGGTTTTGTGCTTTGGGTTATTGAAATACCTCTAAATTGACTGATATCACCAGGTTTTTTCCAACGGTCATATAATGCTCGTTTATCTTGATTGTTTGAGAGAACATCTGTTAAGCTAATGTTTTCTACCTTATTGAACAATGCAGTATTCATAATATCCTGGTCCCAGATATATCTCATCATGGCATTTAGACCGAAACCTTTATATGTTAAATTGGTGCTAAGAATACCTTGAATCCTTGGATTTGAATTTCCGACCACTACGATATCCTGTTCACTATAATCGAAAGTTTTTGTTCCATCCTCTGTCAGAAAGATTTCCATACCTGTTGATGGGTCAATTCCCAAAGAGCGTACTGCCCATAAATCGCTTGAGCTGTATCCATCTTTATACCGTCTCAAGGAAACTGAATTGGTTAGCTGCCTATTAAGACCAGCTAATAGGTCATTGAAATTGGAGTAGGTCTGTGAGCTTTTTGCACCTGTTAATCCTATATTCCAGATTACCCGATCCTCAGGTCTATAAATGATGTTGTATTTAGCGGTAAGTTCCAGACCTTTAACAGTCAGATCACCGGCATTAAAAGGATATGCCAATAAACCAGTGGAAGCAGGAAGATCTACGGCTACTGCTAGGTTGTTCGTTATTTTTTGATATGCATTGAATACCACATTCAGCCGGTTTTGGAAAAGGGTAGCATCAATCCCCGCACTTAATTGGTTGGTTTTCTGCCATTTTAAGTTTTCATTGGCAAAAGTGGCCAGTGCAACCCCCTGACCTGAATAATTATATGCATTCAAATAACGGTAAGTAGAAATGGAAGTAGTGGAACTGAAGTTCTGATTTCCTGTAACACCATAGTTCGCACGCAATCTAAGTTGGTTTACCAAAGGATTATCTTTCAAAAACTTTTCATTGTGCAAATTCCAACTTAGACCAGTAGCAAAAAAGGGGGAATATACATTCTGTTTTCCAAATGCAGTTGATCCATCATAATTGAACGAAAGATCCGCGTTATACCTATTACCGTAACTGTAATTGAAAGATCCGATAAAGGAATTCCGTCTGCTGATGTTTCTGTTGGAAGTAGGGGATCCGTTCTTATCATAACCATAAGCAAATGCTGGGTTTCCATTGCTTGTAGTCGGAAAACCCAAGGCAACAAATCCAAGACTATTGTTGTTGTTCTCTGAAAATTCAATCCTAAAATTCCCAGTCAATGCATGTTTGTCAATGGTCGTTGCGTAAGTCAACATGGCATTAGCTGTATAAGAGAAACTCTCATACTTTCTGGAGTTCAAAGATCCACTTTCGAGAATGCTTACGTCTTGAAATCTTGTGTCCAATGGGGAAACAAAGACGTTTGAATTCCTGGTGTTTTTCAGGATCTGAAAGGATGACTGTAATTTCAATTTGTTCGAAAAATCGTAAAACATTTGAAAATTATTGGTCACCCCAAAGCCCTGTTCCTTATCAAAGCTATTTAGATTTACGTTGTATAGAGGATTATATACTAAATAGCTTTTACCATAAACTCTGTCAATATAGGTGTCCAAAATGGGATTGCTTACATCAATATTGCCGTAATAAGGATTCAGATTTGCCCAAGTTGCAAATGAACCAAATTTTGATTCTGTTGCTTTGTTTCCTTGGATGGTAAGGTTATTAGCAACACTGAACTTATTCCTCCGATAGATTAAGTTTAACCGTGAACCCCATTCCTGCCTTCCTGATCCAATCATAACAGCATCATTGTTCTTGAAGTTTCCGCCAATATTGAAAACAAGGTTTTCATTTCCTCCTTCTGCATATAAAGAATGTCTGTGCGCAAATCCGCCTTGTATCGGCGTTCTTAACCAATAAGAGTCTACTCCACTCAATACTCTTTCCAATTTTTCATTGTAAAGTATGTCGTAGTATGTGTGTTGCAACTCAGGCTGGTGACTTGCAGCTGTATAGATACCCGTCAAACGCTCAAACTCAAGTTTTTCAGCCGCATTCATCATGTTATAAGAATTCAGGTCTGCCACTTCAAAGTTGAGGTCAGATGTATAGTTCAATCTTACCTCTCCTGCTGATGGTTTAATGGTCTCTACATGGACAACGCCATTTGACGCTCTAGAACCGTAAATCGCAGTGGAACTTGCGTCCTTTAAGATGGTAATTGAAGCGATTCTATTCATATCCAGATCAAGGATGGTCCTTAGATTAGTTTGAAAACCATCCAAAATGAATAATGGTTGATTAGGGTCATCCGTAAACTCATCACGAAGGTTGTCACTGGTGATACTTGTCTGGCCACGAAGTTCAATATTTGGAAGAACATTGGGATTTGCACCGGAAAGATTGTTTTCCATGACAAGAAACGACGGGTCCAAAGCTTTAACAGCCTGGATAACGTTGGTATTTGCAACCTGTTTTAGTTGTTCTTGGTTAAAGCTCGAGGAAGCTCCCGAAAATGATTCTTTTTTGAAATTGATCATCCCTGTTACTACCACTTCATCAACTTCATTTTCTTTCGGTTGAAGCTTGATGATATATGGATCGGAAGTTAGGACTGCCTTGAACTCATAACTGGAATATCCTAAAAAAGAAACGACAACAACCTGGTTGGTAGCAGTCAATGGCAGGATAAAATTGCCTATTTTATCGCTCATCACTACTTTTTTAGATTCATTTTTAATTCGGATGGATGCTCCAGCGATTGGCTGGCCGTTTTCATCCAACACCTTACCACTTATACCTCGCTGCTGGGATTGTAGCTGCGCTATAATAAGCGGAGTTTCTGAGGACTTCTTTGGAGTATCCAATCTTTTTTTGATGACAATGGTCCTATCAAAATATTCGAATGTAAGATTTCGAGGAGCTAAGAGACTATTCAAAGCTGAATTCAAAGGAGTGGCTTTGAAATTAATGTCAATATCCTTAACACCCTCTACATCTGTTTTCTTGTAGAAGAAGTTGAATCCACTTTGTTTTTCCAGGTCTTTGAGGACGGTAGACAGTTTAGCGTTCTGTCGGTTTAAGGTAATCTGTTGCGCTATAGACCTCGCATTGACCTGCGTCATGGCCAATACAATGATCATCGCAATGATGTTCATTTTCATCAATATTCTCAATAAGGGATTAAAAGAAATGTTTTTCTCTACCTTTTGCTCTAAGAAATAGTTTAAGTTGCTATTTATTCGTATCCATAGGTGCGAATAAAATTCCCCATTCTTAGAGAACGGAATTAAATTAAAATTCATTAATTTAGACTATTGGGTTTTTTAATTAATTGATTAATCGGAATTTTTTAATGATCAAGCCTTATTCTTACGGATTCTGCGCCAACAGGATCCGTTTTTTTTTTTTGGCTACTAGCTTTCTCCTAGGTAATGTGTCGTTGTTTTTTCTTCATGATTTGGTTAGTAAATTTGTAACTTAATTCGTTGGTTATTTGTTATGGTTGCGGTTGATTTAAGATCAGCATAGTTCAACAGTTCTACTAATCTGTTTAATGGTAGATTTCTCGGGATATTCCCGATATATTGACCTTGATGGTTTAATGGCTTTTTATATTCAATGTCAATATCGTACCAGCGAGCAATTTCTCTCAGAACTTCTTCCGTGTTGTTTCCATCAAAAGAGAATTCCCCATTCTTCCAGCTAAGGATGTTGTCCATGTTTACTTCTGATACTGATAAATCCTTACTATATGTTCTTGCTTGTTGGCCAGGTTTTAAGATTAATTTTTTTCCTGTACTGTTTTCTACATTGACCGATCCTTCAGCCAAACTCGTTTGGGTTGATTTTTCAGAGTCATAAGATTTAACATTGAATTTCGTACCTAGCACCTGAATGCTCTGTTTAGCTGTTTTAACGATAAATCGGTTATTATTGGAAGTATGGTTTACCTCAAAGTAAGCCTCACCTTCTAATTCAACAATTCGATCAGAGTTTGTAAATGTGCTCGGATAGGTTAATTTGGATTCCGAATTTAAAATGATCTTTGTCCCATCTGCCAGCACCAAACTATAAGTAGATGCACGGGGTACATGAATGATGTTTTGTTGGATAACAGGACTACCATCCTGGCTATGGTGATAACTTATCCTTCCTTGTTCATCCTTCCTAATGATTATATCATCAATCTGTAGTCTCTCATTCAAAGCTAGTTCATCCAAATTGATCTTACGACCATTTTCCAGTTCAATAATCGCCGTTTCTTTTGCTGGGGAAACCTGAGAAAGTTGATCTATTGTCGCAGGCACAGATCTGTTCTGAAAAAATTGGTAAGCAAATGTAGCTGTTAAAATAATTGCTGCTGCAGCGGCCATCCAAGTAAGATTTCGAACCAAACCACGCTTTCTTTTACCTTGGATAGCTTGTAGGATTTTCTTTTTTGATGATTTTTGTAGATTATCGATTTCCGATTCGGAATAGGACGTTCCTGATGATTGTTTTTGGTACCAGTCTAAAAGATCGCTTTTTTCCATAGAAGATTCTTTCCCCAGAAGGAATCTATTAAATAACTGAAGCAAACGATTATTATCCATCTTAAATTTTAGCAAATATGATTAGTTATACTATGAAGTGATGGATGGAACTAAAAACTTCTACTCTAAATTCAGTAAAAATCGACTATTTGTTTTAATCGACTGATATTCAGGCTAAAAAAAATTATAAAACCCACGTGTATCCTTTGCTGATCTCCCTTAGTCTCTTAAGTGCTTTATTGATGTGTTTTTCCACTGTTGATTCTGAAATCTGTAATCTTTCTGCGATTTCTTTGTTGCTGAGGAAATCATGCCGACTGAGTTTAAATATTAACCGGCATTTTTCAGGAAGGTTCTCAATTTCATTCTCGACCATGTCAATGATATACCGAAAATGCAATCGATCCTCCAAAGGGACGGAGATATCAAGAACATCTAATTCCTCCAAGTTGTAATCCTTGGAAACTTCCCTCATATGATTTCTAAAATGAGCAATGATAAGGTATCTACAAGAGGAATACAGATAGGAGGGTAGGGAATGGATCTCTTGGATTCGTTCTCTGTTCTTCCAGAGTGACAAGAATAGGTCATGGAGAATATCTTGGGCCACCTCGATGGATACCACCTTGGATAGAATATAACGGGAAAGATCGCCAGAGAATAGGTCATATAACATGCCAAAAGCACGCTCATTTCCTTTTTCTATGGCTGATATCAAATGCTGATATGATGTTTCTTGTGCTATCATTTATAGGCAATCACTCGAGGATAAGCTATCAAATGTACAAAATCCTGTCAGTTTTAATATAAAAATAATAATTGGCGACCAAAATTAACCATTTACACAATGATTAACAAAAAGGAAATATAAATCTCGCTTTTTGGGGTTTATTTAATTATTAATTTTACGTCCCATACCTCTACTTTTTGGCCATACTTCATTAAAACCATATTGTGCATAAAGTTCATGGGATTTGCCATCAGCAATTAAGGATACATAACAAGAAGGAGGAAGATGCTCAACAATGAATTCATCGAGCTTTTGCATAATCAATTTCACCAACCCTTTTCCCTGATAGTCTGGGAGGACGCATATATCCACTACTAAACAATGGCATCCGGCATCACCAACTATCCTCCCCATTCCAATGATTTCATTGGATTGACCGGTATGGATGATGGCCACACTGCATAGGGAATTTTTAAGGCCGATGGCAACGGCTCCATCAGATTTTTCGGAAAGCCCACATTTTATGCGTAGGTATTGATAGCGTTCTGCAGGGATGTCTTGAAAATTCGCTTTAAATGGCATATGATAGGATAATATTCGTTTAAGCTAAAAATATGTATTTTTAATGAATTATAAATTTAACTTCAAAAAATAAGTATTAATCCTTTTTTAAACCAAAATACGTAGACCAATACCGTTATAGCCAACTATAAATCGTTGATTTTTTACAAAAAGACTAAATACTTTTTAACTATTATTCAATAACCATTACAATAATCTTTTTTGGTAAGATTCTTGTTGCAAGAATTGGCGATAATTTTTTTTAATTGTATCTCTTATTTATAGAACTTACAATAAATGGGTGTAAATTGCGTCTCTTTTAATGAAGTAAGTTTTTTACTAATAAATAATTCCGAAATATGAAAAAAACCATTTTTTCGTTACTTGTCCTAGCTGCATGTAGCTTTAAATCCGCTCAAGCACAATTTACTCGCCCAATCAGCGTGGGAATTGGCGGAGGTCCTACCATCAACTTAACTGATTTAGCAAACGTAGAAGCACAATTTGCAGGTCATATAGATGTTGATGGGTTGATTACCCCTTTTGTGTCGGTTGGTGTACATGCTGAAAGAGGAGCACTAAAAGGTCATGGATATTTAAGTGAATTCAAAAATGATTATTGGGCATTTAATGCAAATGCAAAAGTAAGAGCTGGTCAATTCATGAATCTGTCCGACAATTACAGCTATTATAACCTTCAAGCCAGTACTTTTAATAAAATCTTAGCCAATGTATACCTAGGGGCCGGAGCAGGATTCATGAAAAATAAAATTGAAGCCAGCATCACTCCAGAATATGAAGCTGGAGTTATTTCTCAAGGAGGTCATATCTCCGATGATCTTACCGGATTTCATTTTGTTGTTCCGGTAAGTGTCGGAATCGATATTCCTATTGGAAGAACCTTATATGGACCACAGTGGGCGGTGAATATCAATTATCAACATACCATCACGACAAAGGATAACTTAGATGCGGTTGTTAATAAAAGGAACGATCAATATTCATACATATCCCTAGGATTGAAATACGCGCTATTCCACAGAAAATAATAGGATAATTTGCTGATCAGATATATAAATAACAAAACAACAACAATAAATAGATAATATGAAAAGACTGTTCCTAAGTCAGCTTTATAGCACATTTTGCTTGGCTATATTGGTAGGTGTCGTCGGATGTTCCTCATCTGGAAACCTATACAATGCACCTAAGGTATCTGCCTTTAAGGGAGGGAAACTACCAGCGCCTCCGGGTATGGTGTATGTTCCGTCCGGTACAATTCTGTTCAAAGGGTCATTAGATAGCGGAAATGTTGGTAAGAATGTGAGTCTTAGTGCATTCTTTATTGACGAAACGGAGGTGACCAACAAACAATACCGTGAGTTCGTGAATTGGGTAGCCGATTCCATCGCTGTTACCGATTATTTACAGGATGATCAATACTTTTTGGATATCGCAAGTGAAGATGGTACAAGCAAACGTATCGATTGGAAAAAGGTGAAACGTATTTCTCCACTTTGGAAAAGTAAGGATCCCGTAATTGCGGAGAAATTGGCGCCTATGTTGGAATTGAAAGGTTCGAACAGAGCCCTGAATCCAGAAATCGTGCAATACCGATTTTCTTACCTGAAAACCAAAGGGAATCTTAAAAAGGAATATGTTACGGAAACCGTTTCCATTATGCCAGCAGAAGATATCTGGTCAAAAGATTTCCCGAATGCGCAGCTTACCTCTTTGGATGCAAATTACTTCACGCACCAATCATTTGATTACTATCCGGTAATCGGGGTTACCTGGCGCCAAGCCCGCGCCTTTACCGATTGGAGAGGAAAGGAAATGATGGCCAATGTGATGAAGAATTCGTATTTGAGCGGTTATCAATTGACATTCAGTTTGCCTACCGAAGCACAATGGCAGTATGCTGCTGAAGGTAAGATCGATCCTAGAGATACTATCGTGGGTAAAAGAATGACCATTGATGGCGATAATGGAAAGGAGAAATTGGCCGTCAACTATAAGCAAGGCGAGGGTACTTATTCCAGGGATGGAGCAACCTTTACATTGCCGGTAAAATCCTACCAACCGAATGCTTTTGGCATTTATAATATGGCAGGTAATGTTTCAGAATGGACATTGGATGCCTTCAGTCCGTCGGCTGTAGCGTTTGTGAACGACCTGAACCCGGTATTATTGTATGATGCAGATGAGGATGATGCAGATGCTCTTAAACGCAAAGTGGTACGCGGCGGATCATGGAAAGATAACGGTGAGCAGCTGAACAGCGAAACCCGTAACTATTCCGTGGACTACGAACCACATTCCTATATTGGATTCCGTTGTGTGATGTCGGCATTTGAAATGCCTACTTCGCAAAGTAAGACCAGAAAATATTAATAAGGCCTGTTGATGATTAAAATGATATGTAAGATGAAAAAATGGCTTATGTTAGTGGCAGTTACAATGGGAGTTAGCCCATTGATCGCCCAAACGATTGATACCATACCTGATAGTACAGCATTGCAGACTATTCAGACCCAGACGGTGGTTCAGGGAGAACCGCTAATGGATACCATTCCGACTACGGATGGTTTCTTCCAAGTGAATAACCTGGAGGATGCGGTTCCTTTCGCTTTTCCGGAAGTGAACGTAAAGAATATCCGTTTTTACAAACGGGTATGGCGTGATATTGATCTGAAAGATGATCGTAATTTTATATATGCGGTTCCAGGCAATTCTTTAATGGAAGTGATCATGAAATCTATTGAGCAAGGTAAATTAACACCATATAGTCCGGAGGATGATTCCTTCAAAGGAAAGCTTTCCGCCAGAGAAGGTATGGCAAGATTTGCCGACAGTGTTCTCGTTCCGATTTTTGATGATGAAGGGAATCAGATCGACTCCAGGATGACCCTGAATGAATTCAATCCTGACCGCGTGACCAAATTCCGTATCAAAGAGGATATTTTCTTTGATAAGCAAAGAGGAAGATTGGAAACCCGTATTATTGGTGTGGCGCCACTGATGGATATCACCACCTCTGCAGAATTGGCGACTTCTGTAGGTTCCACTCCAGCATTCTGGTTGTATTTTCCACAGTTACGTTATGCCCTGGTAAAGGTCGATGTTTCCGATCCGGATAAGGGGCTGTATGATATGACGATGGATGACTTGTTTGTTCAGCGTAAATTTGCAAGTAAGATCATCCGCGAATCCTCACCAGGTATGTTGCAACAGGCTGAATTGGCTAGTGCAGATAGTACCATGATGGATGGTTCACAAGCCATCGAGGATAAATTGGAAGCCTATAAAAAGAAACTTTGGAAGAATCCAAAAGGGGTAAAGGCAGAGAATTTAGAAGGGCATGAGCAGGATCTTAAACTGGAGGAGGAAGAGAAACGTCTGAAAGAACAATTGCAGCAGGAAGAGCAGCAACAGCGTTTAAGAAGAGAGCAGAGAGAACAGCAATTGCAACAACAGCAACAACAGCTCCAAGAGCAACAGCAACAATTACAGGAAGGAACCTATTAAAATACATAAAAAATAATGCCAACCATTCAATTATGGTTGGCGTTTTTTTATGTTTTATCTGCTATTAATTAGCAGTCAGTGCAACTGCATTCAATTGTCTTGGTGTTCCATCAGGTCCTACTGCGATAATATTATCGAAGATAACCCTTGTTCCAGGTCCAATACCATTGATGGCCGAGCGCATGGAAGAACTCAATTGGTTTCCGGAGGTGGACAACACAATCGCATCCGCCCTTGGTTTCGCAATGATCAAGGAGAATTTGGTCACCTTGAAGGATGCGTCAAAATCAAAGTTATCCAATTTAGCAAAAATGGCATTCTGTGCCTTGATCGATACGGTTGGCATGGATCCACCCGTTTTACCTGCAAACTGAGCGATAGGATCAGGGATACGCTTCACACGGAAATCCGTAGAACTTAATATCTGATTCTTACCCGGAGCTACTTCTGCCGATACCGTGATCTTCGCTGTTCCAGGAGAACTTACACGGACATTATACTTCCCGCCGCTTCCTGAAAGGCTTCCACCACTCATGCTCACCTTGATTTTATTGGTTGGTGTTCCTGGTGCCGAAACCGAAATAGGGTTGTTAACGCCAATATACAATACGTTCATCTTATCCGGAGATACTACTGCTGAAGGTCTCGAAACTTGGTAGGTCTGAGCTGGAGTACGGTATTCCTTGATCGAACCATCGGTTTGCTTCACTTTGATGATACCCGACCAGGTAAATATACCTTCTTGGCTGGTGTTTACTCGATAGATACCTTTTCCATCCTGCACATCCAGATTAGCGCCATTGACACTAATGCTCGGCTGTGATTTAGAATCGGATGCCGTCAAGAATACTTCTGCTGTATAGGGTTGGCCTTGTACCAGGTAGGAGGTAGGAGCAACTGCAACCGCTGCAAACTTATCCAAGTTCACTACCGCTTGGTCCATTTTGCCCAAGATCAGTTTTACCATGTCAGATTCTGCATTTTGAGCATCTGTTTGGATCTTTGTCAAGATGGTCATGGCAGCTGTCAAAGGAGTTCCGCTTCCAAAATTGATTTCCTCCCATTTACGTTTTCCGTTCACCGGTTTTTCTGGGTCATTCGCCTCCAAGGAGAACGAAACAGATTTCTGTTCTTCTGGTGTCAATAAAGCCAAAAGTTTTGCTCTTGTCTCATTGATTTTATCCTTTAGTTCAGTACCCTTCTTTTGGTTGATCATCATATTTACAGCGATATCTTCATTCTCGCGCATTTTCAGATCTCCTGTATTCTCGTCATATCCTCCGCCTTGATTGACGAATTCTTCTTTAATACTGTTGATGTACTGATTAAGGTCGTTGATGATGGCCGATGCGCTTTTTGCCTTGTCATAGATTGGCTTTGCACGTCCAGGCTCATCTTTTAATTTGGTGCTTTCAAAAGCGGTAAATAATTGCTGAACCGAATTGTTAACATTCGATTTGGATGTCTCTAAACTATTGTTGATGTTCTTGAATGCATCCAATATGGAATCCGGTACATTTAATGCAAGCAAGGCTAGCAGGACCAAATACAAGATATTGATCATCCGCTGCCTTGGCGTCTCTCTTCCTAATGCCATTTTGTAGGTTTTAAGTTTTACGTGGATGAATTATACTCTAGGTTGGTTCATGGCTGTCAACATATTGCCATAGATAGCATTTAATGCGTTCAGGTTTTTGGCCAACTTGTTCACTTCATCTTTGAATGCTTTGGAATCATCAATAGACTCGTTGAAGTTTTTCATCGTAAAGCTTAAATTTTCATAGAAACTATTCATGGACTGCAGGTGCGATGACGATTCGCGCAGTTCTTTTTCGTACATACTGTTCAATTGACGCAGATTGCTTGTTAATTGTGTTACCTGTTCTTGATAATTGCTGGTATCAGAATTGGTATTGGACAAAGCTACCAGATTGGCTGAAGCCTTTTCAAAAGCCGCGCTTAGACCATCAAATTTGGATGTTGCCAACTTTAATTTCTGTGCAAATTCATCGGTTGCCAAAGAAACATCAGATATACGGTTGATTGCCGAGACTTTTTCGCCAAAATCACGTAATCCCCGTCCCAGGTTTTCGATCGTAGCTGGTTCGATCTGCGCGTCAGAAAACATTTTGTCCAATGCTGCAGTAGCAGAAGGTCCTGATTGTTGGTTAACAACCTGAACGGATCTGTTTGGCAATTCACCTTGGAAGTTGTCGTCCAATTCTGGATAGACCTTTGCCCAATCTGGTTCTGCAGGGGGTGGGTTGAAACCCATTAAAAAGAATAATAAGGCCTCTACTGTTAATCCGATACCGATGATGTAATTTGCCATTGATCCACCGATGTGAAGGATCTTGAACATTACTCCGATAATTACAATACTCGCTCCCCAAGAAATGGCAACATGCAACCATCTTGAATTGTCTTTTTTCTTGCTCATAATGTCAATTTTGATTGATCTTTTAAGTGTTTGTAGATATAAGTTTTTTTAGCATTCCATAAAAAATCCATGCTCTGAAATCCAACAATTAAAACGGTTCTGAACCTTATTTATTACGGAATATTCTCCAAATATAACCTTATTGGTTAATTTCGGTGAAAGTTTGGATATTATTTTATTCTTAAATAACCCTTTTTTGGGATCTTAGAGGACTATTTTTTTAGCTTAAAGGCTATCATGATTCCCTATTTTTGAGATTTAGTAAATAAAGGGATTGTTTCAAGGATTTATATTTCAGCAGTTCAACGTAAATTGGTTATCTTGTTCCTGAAAACAATAGGTTGGAGGAAGGATCTATGAGTAAAATGACACTTAAGGAGTTGGCAGAATATCTGGAATTATCGGTTTCTACGGTCTCTCGAGCCTTAAATGATAGCTTTGAAATCAGTGAAGAAACCAAGGAGCGGGTTCGGTTGGCCGCCAAAAAATTTGACTACAGACCTAATTTAGCCGCAAAGGGACTTAAAACAGGAAAAAGTAATTCCATTGGGTTGATCATTCCGTACCTTTCCAGTGCATTCCAGTCCCAGATCCTAGAGGGCGCCCAACAAACGGCTCTTGCTCACAATGTTAATCTGATCTTTATGCAGAGCCGCGAAAATGAAAATATAGAGAAGGAATGTTTCCAAGCCTTGATCCAACAGAATATCGATGGAATTATCATCGCACCAAGTGCAAATAGCAGTGTCTCCTATTTAAAACAGCTGAATAAACAAGTGCCTTTGGTCCTGGTGGATCGGATTGATTTTGAACTAGATGCTCCAAAGATTGGTGTGGATAGTGAATTTGGCGCATATCAAGCCACAAGGCATCTATTAGAGAATGGTAGAAAGGAAATTTTGGTCCTTGCAGGAAAAAATTTAGGGGTGAACAGCACGCGGATTTTGGGCTATAAAAAAGCCTTACAGGATTTTAAGCTTCCTTTCCATCCTGAACATGTCATACAGATCAATCATGGTCAGGAATCCGATGAATTGATGAACAACCTCAAGCTGATGTTGGATCGAAAACTAAAGCAGTTTAATCAGCCGATTGGCTTGTTGGGTATCACCGATACCTTGACTGTAAATAGCTTAGGGGTTTTGCATCAGTTGGGTAAAAAAGTTCCTCAGGATGTGAGTGTGATAGGCTTTGCCAATCTGCTGTTTGCTGAGTCCTTGAACCCTCCATTGTCGTGTATAGTACAACCAGCGATTGAAATGGGAAGAACTGCCGTGGAAGAACTGATGAAGCTGGTCATCAATAAATATACTCCAAAGTTTTCAGCAAAACAGATTATTTTGAAGCCCGATATTATTTTACGGAATTCATCTTTTAATGTCGTGTGAGTGTAAAAATTACACGTAAACGATTTCGTGAATTACACAAACGTTTGCATTAAATCCTTTAAATTTTCTATGATTTATAATTTTTAACATTGGTAAGTTTCCTACTTAGAGGAACTTATAACCAACTAAATTATTATTCATGGGATTATTTAAGAATTTTATTGATTATCTGTTACAATTGTTCCCAAAAACAGACAGTTATGCTATTACCATCTGTTTAGGCATCCTTTTCCTTTTTCTGGAGCCAACGTATGTTCAAGCTACAGTTTCCTCAAGTGGTATTTCTCAGATTAAGGTTTCTGGTTCTGTCAAGAACACGGCAGGTACTTTGCTTCCTGGTGTTTCTGTCCTCTTAAAGGATAAATTAAGCACAGGTACGACTACCGATCTTAACGGGTTGTACGTATTAAACGTTCCTGGGGATGCTGTCTTAATTTTCAGAATGGCAGGATATGCTGAGCAAGAAATCGCTGTACAAGGGAAAACCACCATTGATGTCATATTGGAAGAAAGCCAAGAAGGAATTGATGAGGTTGTAGTGACTGCTTTTGGACAGCGAGCAAAAAAAAGCGATCTTATTGGGTCTGTATCTTCCCTTAGCCCTAAGGAGTTACGAGCACCAGTTAGTAACTTAACCGCAGCTTTACAAGGCAAAGTCGCTGGAGTAGTTTCTTTTCAAAGGAGTGGGGAACCAGGAGGTGATAATGCAGACTTCTTTATTCGCGGTGTAGGTACTTTTGGGACATCCAACCGTCCACTTATTTTGGTGGATAATATGGAAGTCACTGCTGATGATCTGGCAAGAATTCCCGTGGATGATATTGAGAACTTTTCCATTCTCCGTGATGCTACTGCATCGGCTGTATATGGATCAAGAGGAGCTAACGGTGTAATATTGGTTACTACAAAAGTTGGTCGAGACGGTCCTGCAACTATCAATGTCAGGGCGGAAAACAGATTATCAACACCAACCCAAACATTGGAATTCGCTGATCCAGTATCCTGGATGAAAATGTATAATGAGGCAGTTACCACCCGGGATCCGCTAGGTCTGGAGCCTTATGGACAATACAAAATCGAGAGAACAGCCGCAGGTGATGACCCTTTAGCCTTCCCAGCGGTTGATTGGTTGAATACATTAACAAAACAGACAACCTCCACACAAAACTACAATTTAAGTGTTTCAGGCGGTGGTCAGATTGCAACGTATAATGTAAGTGGAAACTTTACAAATGACAATGGCTTATTGAAGATGGACCAATTAAATAATTTCAATAATAATGTGAATTTTAAAGTGATGAATCTTCGCAGTAATATTGGGGTGAACTTAACACGATCCACTTTTGCAATGGTTAGAACCGTAGCCAACCTTCAAAATTATACCGGTCCCCCAACAAATGGAAGTGAGGCTTATAATCTGGCCCTAAGAGCAAATCCTGTATTGTTTCAACCGGTGTATCAGGCAGGATCAAGTCAATCCTATATTCAGCATCCGTTATTTGGTAATGCGGATAAAGGCCAATATTCAAATCCTTACGCTCAGATTATGCGCGGTTATTCGGAAAGAAGAAGAAGCGATATTCAAGTTCAGTTGGAATTAAAACAAGATTTTTCGGAATTATTGCTGCAAGGATTGAACTATAGAGGGTTGGTTAACCTAAGTAGAAATTCCTATTTTTCGCAATCACGTCAATATAATCCGTTCTATTATGAGCCTATTGGATCTGCTGAAGGAGGATCGTTATTGTTCCGAGAAATCAATCCAGAAACTGGTACTGAATATTTGGATTTTGTGCCTGGTTCGAGAACTCAATCCGCCATATTCTATTTAGAAAACCAGTTATCCTACCAACGCGTCTTTGATGAGAAGCATAATGTTTTCGGAATGTTGATCAATACCATTCGAGATAATGTGAGCACACCTGTGGATAATAATATTTCCTTGATCAACACCCTCCCAAATAGGAATATCTCCTTATCTGGGAGCTTTACCTACGGGTATGATGATAGGTACCATTTACAGTTTGCTTTCGGATATAATGGGTCCGAGAAGTTTTCGGAAAAATTCAGATGGGGATTTTTTCCCTCATTTGGAGCAGCATGGAATGTATCTAATGAGAATTTTTTTGAACCTCTAAAACCTGCCATTAGTAATTTTAAGATCAGGTTCACAAACGGTATTCTCGGGAATGACCAAATCCTCAATCAGCGATTCTTTTACCTGTCTGATGTGAATTTGAATAGTTCGGGTTATGGATATTCTTTTGGCCTTCCAGGTGAAGATGGCAATCGGGTAGTCAATGGGGTTGTTGTCAATAGATATGCAAATCCAGATATCCAGTGGGAAATATCCCGACAAACCAATCTGGGAATTGATTTGAGTCTTTTAAATGGAGCAATAACATTTACTGGAGATTTCTATAAGCAAAAACGCGATAACATTGTTCAATCAAGATCCTTATCTTCCATTAATGGTTTGACTGCTTCTGTTTTGGCCAATATAGGTGAATATAAGAGTAAAGGTTTTGATGGTGAATTGGTTTATAATAAATCATTGAATAGCGGCTTATGGTTTCAGGGTAGAGGAACTTTCACATATGCTACAGGAGAATATTCTTTTTATGAGGAACCTGTTTATAAAAATGCCTATAGAAATCGCGTGGGATCCTCTGTGAACCATGTCTTTGGATATGTTGCCGAACGATTGTTCATCGATGATAACGAAGTCTATAATAGCCCCGCCCAAGAATTTGGTTCAACTGTCCGAGGTGGAGACATCAAATATTTGGACGTAAATAGAGATGGATTAGTAAATGATGATGACCGTATGCCAATCGGCCATCCTACAACGCCAGAAGTAAACTACGGTTTCGGATTGAGTACAGGCTTTAAAGGTTTGGACTTCTCCTTTTTCTTTAGTGGTGTTGGTAGGACTTCCCTATTTATTAATCCAACAACTGAGAATACCCAAACAGGTAAGGGAATTGCTCCATTTGGAAATGAATTAGCTCCTAATGCAGTATTCCAAGAATGGGCTGATAATTATTGGTCAGAGGACAACAAGAATATCTATGCTATTTGGCCTCGCCTGAGCGTAAACCCAATGGCGAACAATACTGTTTCCAGTACGTATTGGTTGCGCAATGGAAGTCTGTTCCGATTGAAACAGGTGGAAGTTGGCTATACATTGAATAAGAACTTTACACAGCGTTATAAATTTAAATCCTTCAGGATCTATGCGAGTGCAACAAATCTGCTCAAGTTCAGCTCCTTTAAATTGTGGGATCCAGAAATGGGGGGGAATGCATTGAACTACCCCTTACAAAGAGTATTTAATATTGGTATTAACGCGAATCTATAAGTAAAATGAGAAAGAGATTATTAAAGAACATCATAGGGATTGGATTAATATTGGGATTGACCACCTCTTGTAATAAATTTTTGGATGTAGTGCCGGACAATGCCCCAATCTTGGATCAGGCATTCGCTATGCGGACCATGGCAGAACGTTATCTGGTTACCTGTTACAGCTCATTACCTCAGAGTTTTTCCATGACTGGGAATGCCGGTTTATTAGCCGGAGATGAATTCTGGCTAAATTCTGAATCTACTTATTCGGGGTACTTCAATTGGCGAATTGCCCTGGGCAACCAGAATGGTGACAGCCCACTTATGAATGCCTGGGACGGCAATAATGGTGTGCCGAGTCTTTGGATCGGGATTACAAATTGTAATACTTTTTTGGAAAATATTTCAAAAGTTCCGGATATGACCGAAGACGAAAAACAGATGTGGGCCTCTGAAGTCAAGTTCCTGAAAGCGTATTATTATTTTTTGCTGGTTCGTCAATATGGCCCTGTTCCGATTCGCGATGGGAACATCCCCATTTATAGCGATCCAGGAACATCCCAATTACCTAGAAACTCTGTTGATGAGTGTTTCGAGTATATTGTAGATCTAATTGACGAATCCATGGAATTTTTAATGGATGATGTAAATGCAGTAAATAGCGAAACTGGACGTATTACCAAAATTGTAGCAAAAGGGATGAAGGCTGAAATATTAGTATATGCAGCCAGTCCACTATTCAACGGCAATACGGGAGAAGAAGCTTCCATCGTCAACAATGACGGTAAAGTATTGTTTAACCATACCTATCAAGCTGATAAATGGAAGAAGGCAGCTGATGCTTGCAAAGAGGCAATTGATTTTGCGGAGCAGTCAGGAAGAAAATTACATACTTGGACAGCACCAAATAGTTTTGAACCTCAACAAAGTACAAAATATCAAATGAACCTTCGGGAAGCATACAATGAAAACACAAATAATCCTGAAATTATCTGGCTAGATTCTAGGTCCAAAGCTAATGGAACGATACAAGGTTATTTTATGCTTCCAAGATATACAGCTAATGCAACAACTGGAACTTTATTGGGTTTTATGTCTGCAACGTTGAATATAGTTGATAAGTTTTATTCAAAAAATGGAGTTCCAATTGAAGAGGATACATCATATCCATTTAATTCAAGATATTCTATCGTTACGGTTCCAAATAATAATAGTTACAAATATGACTTGGTGGCAGGACGTCAAACGGCAAGAATTAATCTGGATAGGGAAAACAGGTTTTATGCAACCTTGATGTTTGATGCTGGTCGTGTATATCTCGAACAATCTGGATCTGATAATAATGCTTATAATATTGATCTTAAATATTCTGGCGCTTCAGGTAAGGTAGATCCTAACCGTTTCAATTGGACAGGATATGCTTCTAAAAAACACTACAATTATAAAGGAACAGTAGGAGGAAGTAATGCCTATAATGCCAGACAATACGGACATCCGATCATGCGACTTGCCAATTTATATCTTTATTATGCCGAGGCACTCAATGAATTTTCAGGTCCTTCTTCAGAAGTGTTTAAATATATAGATGCGGTAAGGGAAAGAAGCGGTTTGAAGGGGGTGGAGGAATCATGGGCAAACCATTCTTCCATACCAACCAAACCTAATAGTAAGGAAGGGTTAAGAGATATCATAAAAAGAGAACGTACGAGCGAATTCGCCTTAGAAGGTATTAGATTTTGGGATCTAAGGCGATGGCGGGATGCGGTTAAGGAATTGAATAATCCGATTTTGGGCTGGGATATTAACCAGGCGGCTGTAAGTTCCTATTATAGGACAACCATTTTATATGCACGTTCGTTTATGGAGAGAGATTATTTCTGGCCATTGAGCTTGAATGAACGCAGGAGAAACCCGAACCTCGTACAGGCTGCTGGTTGGTAAGGACAAATTATTAAAGGAGAAATTATGAAAAGTTTAAAAAGATTAAGTAGCCTTCTAATAGCATGTTCTATGCTCATGGCGATTGGAAACCTTCTTTCTTGTAAGGAAGATATCGGCCTCTCGGCTGCTAGAATAGGAGAGAAACCGGAGGCGTTAAAAAATATAAAGTTTGCGGAAGCACCAGGGGGGGCCATTATTTCGTATGATCTACCGACTACTTCTGATCTGAGATATGTAAAAGCAACCTATACCTTAGAGAATGGTAAAACTATGGTGAGTAAAGCAAGCATGTATGATAACCAGGTTTTTGTACAAGGCTATGCAGAAATTGGTGAACATGATGTGCAATTAGTGGCTGTAAGTGTTGGAGATGTTGAATCGGAAGAAAGTACGATAAGGATCAAAACTGGAAAACCAAACTATATCAAACTTGCAGAATCATTTCAATCCGATGAGTTTTTTTATAGTACGTTTGGAGGTGTGAATGTTAAATATACCAATGAGGATGCCTCAAATATTATCTTAAGTGTGTTCAAATTTGATGAGACTGAAAATGAATGGCAGGTACTGAACCAGACTTATACGAAAGCAAAAGAAGGAATTATCCGTGTTAGAGGTGAAGATGCGGAACCTATTAAATTTGCGGTTGTTGTTCGTGACCAATGGGGAAATGTATCAGATACTATCCAACGTGTCCTTACCCCCCAGGAAGAATTTGAAATTAAAGAACTATTGATTTACAATGGGATAACGGCCTATTCAGATATGAACCGGAATGGTGATTATATTGCCAATTATAATGCACAGTCAAATACAGCGGCGATGCAGGTCTCTCTTTTTGATGGAGACGGACATCCCACTCAAGCTAAACAATGGTGGGGAAAAGCCGCTCCTGTCCCGTTTCAATTTACACTGGATGCTCGACGCAAAGCACAGATCAGCAGGGTAAAAATGTGGGGAAGGAATGATAATAACTCTCTTCTATTTCAGGCAACCCATCCGAAAGAATTCGAATTGTATGGAAGTAACGCTCCTTCATCGGATGGTTCCTGGGAATCATGGACCTTGTTGGGAACTTTCGAAGGGGTTCGCCCCTCCGGACTGGCATTTGGTACCAATGCCAATGCCGAAGATATCGAATATGCAAGAAAAGGTGAAGATTTTGAGGTAAACTGGTCTGAACCGGGTGGTTTTAAATACTTCCGGATAAAGATCAATTGTACATGGAATGGTGTCCGAGAGCAACCTTTAGGGAATGCACTTACCGTGGCAATTTCGGAATTAAAGTTGTTTGGAAAATACGTAGACTAGGAAATCATGAAGAAAAAAAAGATATTTTCAGGGATTGTTACAGCACTTATCATATTTGCAAACGCCTGCAAACCTGCTGATTATTATTATGGGGAGTATTTGGAAAATGGTGAGGTCTATTACCCTGGTAGGGTAGACTCCCTTTCCATCATTCCAGGGAACGAAAGAGCCCAGTTGCGTTTTCGAGCAACTACTGATCCTAAGGTCAATCAGGTTAAGGTATATCTGAGGAGTAGTTTGAGTCCAAAGCCGGATGTTTTATCCTTTCCAATTAATGGAGGTGAGCATGGTAAATTCAAATTGATTGATTTGAATAATCTATCGGAAGCTACCTATACTGCGAATGTGTATTCATTTTCTTCCGAAAAGGACAGTTCTCGCGTAGTATCTGCGAGTCAATTTATCTATGGGAAAAGTTATATCAATACTTTGGTAAATCGTTCTTTTTCCAAATTTGATTTAACTGCTCCTTCTAAACCCTACTTGGTCTTTGCCCGTGAAAACAATTTGCCAAAGGAAGGAAGTTTTTATCATATGCAGTTTACGGAAGTTACTTACCTGAGCAATAAAGGGGATTCTACTAAAGTCCAGGTTACTCCTTATCATGATTATGTTGAATTGGTGGATATTGCCAAGCCAAGTACCTTAAAATATAGAACATTCTATAAACCTGTCCAAACTTCTATTGATTACTTTACCACTGCTTTTGAAGACATTGAATTTAAATAGGTGATATAATAAAATCTGTTTTTTTATTTACAATGGAGACTTGTGAAAACTTGTCTCCTTTTTAAGTTTATTTTCAACGGAACCTAGTCTAACTGCTTAATAAAGAGTTCTTCTGTTCAATTGGTTTAGTCCTATATTAGGATATTTTTGCTATATTTGTTTTAGAATCAATTATTTATTTATGAAAAAAGTCTTTATTACTTTACTGGCTTCAGCATCAATTGCTTTTTCTTCCTGCCAGAAGGAACAAGATATTGTCACGATGGATGGGGAATGGTACATCAGGGCAATACTAGAGGAGTCAACTAAGCGTGATGAATTGGTATCAAGATATTATAAAATGTATAAAAGGTCCGATGTTTATAATAAATATTATAAGACGATCACCTTTTCAGGTAATTCATTTGTGATCACTACCTATGATAGAGATAAAGAATCCAATAAGAATACTGTATCTACCATAACATATCCATTCGCAATCACTGGAGATAATATGACCGTTACTCTTCCCGACGGAAGTACAACAACTTATAATTATAAGTTTTACGGTTTAGGTTCTCGTAGTTTACAACTAGGTTTCATCAATACATTTGTTAATAACAATAATGAAACTATAGTTACCACCAATAAAACGGTGTTGTTGAGGGAATTTCCTAAGGATGATAGCGAAGAGGAAAAAGAAGAAATGACTTCTCCTGGAGAAGTTGGAGGAGGTGAAGATACGGATGCTCCGCCCCCAATTGGTTGGTAAGATAAGTTTCCTCAAGCATTAAAAAAGTCTAATTAATTCAATTAGACTTTTTTAATGCTTATTCATTTGTACCGGTTAGAAAAATAAAAAGGGGGATTTATATCAAATCCCCCTTAATCTATTAGATTCTATATAAATTTTTATAGTTTCGATAGTTTACCATAGAATATTGCTGCTGGGTCAGAGACTTTAATCAAACCTCCTAAAGTACCGGCGTTAGGATCCGATCCTGAGATATAGGTTAGTTTGAATTCACCACCACTGAAGTAATTTCGAACAGCTGTTGATACCCAGCCATTGTTCCAGTTACCATTTGTAGCAATTGGTGCTGTTAGTTTTAATACACCATCTGTCAAGGTGTAATTATATTCCGCGCTTGCTAGGTATACGGTACTACCGCTTTGGAAACGGACATCCAATACAGCAACTTTCGATGTCGATAACCTAAAGTTCACAGAGTGGGTCACCATACCATTTGCTGCATGGAAATTAACTAGGGCTGTCCAGATTGAGTTAAAACTTGAAGAAACACCTTCGGGCTGCTTAGTTCCAGCAATCGTTATTGCATTGAATGCCCCATCAAAAGAAAACATCACCTCAATAGGAAGAATTGGGTTAGCGCTATTTTTGATCTCGTATTTATTTCCCGCAATATCATGGATAAATATGCTATTCCCTTCCACTTCGCCTTTAGTAAAAACCAGATCCCTATGATTTCCGCCTGCTAAAATATCAAAACCTTTTAGATTGAAAGCAAACTTAAACGTATTCAAAACGGTTTTATTATCCGGTAGAACAGATCCGATATCAAGGGTTTTTGTGCCAGAAAATATGGACAGAGCTAACTTTGTGGCAACACCTCCGATATTAACCTCGATATATGGGTTTTTGAAGGATTGGAAGATGATTTTGGTCTTATCAATACCAGTCTTATATGCTCCCGTATTATATGCCTCTTTTTCAGCCGCTGTAGCTTTGGCTAACACCAATTGTTGGCTGTATCTTTTTCCAACAAAAATGATAGAATCTGCATTTGAACGTAAGAACCTATATTCCAGGTCACTCCTAAGTCCTTCTCGGATTGTTCCGTTGTAAACAGATGGATTGGGATCATTCAACATGGAAATATAATTGTAAGTGTCAAAAATCAATGTAGCTCCATTATCCTGTTTAACACGATAATTAGATCCTTCAATTTTTGTTGCTGAGGCATCGGTCAGGTCGGCAACCATTTTAACCAGCTGTTGATCGTCAAAGTCCATGTAAAATCCATATCCGCCCTTTAAACCTGTTCCAACCGTTGCTTTCCAGCCATTTGGCGCAGTGGTCAGGGCATTGTTTATAGAATCGATTTTAGCTTTCATGCGTACATCTGGTGATTCGCCAAAGACTAATTCCTCTTCCTGTTTTTGACAGGAGGATGCCGCAACCAACAGCATCGCTCCAAATAAAATATTTTTTAAATTCATCATCATTATAGTCCTAATACGCCATACCAATAATTTGTAGTATTGTTCTTCTCATAAAAACCTGCCAAAGAATTATAATCTGCACCCTCTACATCTGCTTTCAACCAATCTGCTGTAAAGGTTTTTCCAGTAAAATATGGCTGAAGGCTGTTTGCAAAACCGGCAGAAAATAAAGCGGCATTAGCATAATTCCCAGTTGTACCTGCTTGTTCAACCTTCGTAAAGGTCAGGTCACCAGAAGTAGTATTATAGGCATATGTAAATGAATAGTCAGCCAAATATTGTGTTCCACCTGCTGCTGCTGTAAAAGCACATCTGATTGTAGCCTTATTATCTGCTTCAAAACGAACTTGAACATAGTCCAAATTATATTTTGCTGTAGAACTATAAGCTAGGACCGCCGCTTTCATTTTATCATAGGCCGCTTGAAACTCAGCGGGCTTACCATATTTAGAATAAATAGCATTCCCAGGATTGATGGTCACCGTTTTATAGGTACTTGCTAAGTATTGAGGGAATTTAAGATCATTTGGATATACAGTGCTCTTCAAGTAATTCTGAATTTCTTTTTGAAGCTCTCTAAAATTTACCTTAAGATTGGAAGTATAGTAGTTCGCAACATTGGCTTCCTTTTGCTTCAATTTGCTTTTACCTGCATCTGAAGAACTATTCGCATACCGATCGTACCAAGCTTGACCTTTTACCAATAAATGTGCAGCAGTTTCTGCATAATCCTCGGTGTAAGATCCACTTGCATACGAAGTCACGAAGCCATATTTTCTTGCCGTATCAGCAGGAGTTGTTGACCAAGTCGCTTTATAGTCAGCTTTAGAAATCGATTCAAAATCTGTTGGAATATTTACCAATTGATTCAAAATGTGGACAAATTCGTGGTGGATAACCAATAATGCACCATAGGCACTGTAATTGTTGATGCCATATAAGTTCACCCTGCGGCCAGCTGATGCCGTCCCAGCATATACTGAGCCGTCAGATGCATAGGAATTTGATCCGAAAAGAATCCATTCCTTAGGCGACATTTTTTTGATGAAATCAACGCCACCCACTTTTCTATATGGCAATAAATAACCATTCAATACGGATTCCATGGTCGGTTTAACTGCGTCCAAACGTGGAGGAGTTACGTTGCGGTCTACATCATGGTAATAACGATTATAACGATAGACCACATCAATGTTGTACTCATCCAAAAAGGTTGTTTTCAACCAATTATCTAATTCAGTTTTGGTCTGTGGGTCGTCATCGTTATACTGGGAGAAATCAACATTCTTCACTTCCTCTTTAGCACAAGATCCTAACACACATACTACTGATAATGCGATTAAAATTTTATTTACTATTTTCATAATGGTATTATCTAGGATTTAATTCGATTCCTGCGATTTTAGCCTCTTCAGGAATCTGGAAAACACGTCTAGGATCTTCAGGTCCCAACTCAATCTCTGTTTCTTCTTTTGTAGGACTGATCACATTGTGAACTACCGGTAATTTTCTTCTGGTAACATCGATCCAACGTAAACCTTCCTCCAAGAACTCTGCCTTTTTAGCATTAAGTACTGCCTTGACCAATGCCTTTTTCGGATCGGTCTCCACATAGAAAGTCTGGATTTTTTCTAATGTCAAGGTATGCAAGCTTGGTGTATAGTTCCTGATTTTTGTGCTGTAGAACGTGTTCAGATCCGCTACGGCTAGATCATATTTTCCTAATTCGGCATTCGCTTCTGCACGGTTCATAATAGCTTCATCCAACGTCAATAAAGGTTGCATGATGTATGGGAATCCAATACCAGGACCAGTGTAGAAGAAATAATATAACCATTTGTAGGTGGTGTAATTAGGAGCTCCATATGAAAGTACCTTATTATCCAATACCCCTCCGGTTACATGCGGGTCGGTAAACATACGGGCTAATTTTGCTCCATAACCATATCTCGGAGAGGATACGTAAGTCCAAGTCGAATAAGCATTCGTTAATAACAAGGTCGATTTTACATCCGATCTGGTAAATGCTGCATTGAATTCACCTGAAGTCATGTTTTTAAACGTTGTATTTATCGGTCTTAAGTTACCCAAGAATTCACCTGAAGGTGCTGATAAACTTGCATGATCGGCAGCTTTTTGCCATTCGCCTAAGAATAAGTATAGCCTAGATGCAAATGCATGCGCAGCAGCTTTGGTAAAGTGATATTTTGGAACTTGATAGTTCTGGTCTGAAACATATTTTAAGCCTTCTTCCAGATCAGAAACGATGTTCTCATAGGTGGATTTTACGGTGCCACGGGTAAAATCACCAAAAACTTTGGTTCCTGGAGCTTTTACGTAAGGGATTCCAGGTGAATCGTTTGTTCCACCAATCTCATATGCCTTAGCAAAGAAAATAGCCAACATATGATGTGCATAGGCTCTTGCGATCAAGGCCTCCCCTTTGTATTGTAGAACCTCGTCTCCAAACTGATTATCCTCGATGGATTCTAAAGCTTGGTTAGCGGCAGCAATTGCCTCATAACAACCATTCCAATAGTTAGTGGGCGTGTTGGTGCCCGATCCGATCTGATCTTCCCAAACATAAGGCCTGTCGCGGGTATCCACCGACGATCCAACTCCTGGTCCTTTGTCCTCTGCATTATCAGATGCTGCTTCTGCAAATGATAGATAGTCATAACCTGGATATGCCGTTGCAACCAATTGTGCCACTTTATCCACACTGTTGATCGTTGTGCGGTTATCCGGTTCAACATCCAAATATTTATTACATGAACTTACCGTAAAAGCCAGTCCAGCTAATAATATAACATTTATTTTATTTAATACTTTCATAAAAATCCCTATTAAAATCCAACCTTTAATGATAATGTGAATTGTCTTAATGTTGGCAATGCCACACCACCAGAAGCATAGAACTCTGGATCCTGGCCTCTTAAACGCTCATCAGCAATGATGGTCCATAAATTGTTTCCTACCAAATTCAAACTTGCATTCGCTAGTTTAGTTGTACTCAACCATCTTTGAGGAATGGAGTATCCTAAAGTAACTTGTTTTAGCTTCAGGTAACCGCCATCCACTACACGCTCTGTACTGTAGTTGTACGCATTGTATGGATATTGTGCACTAACCTGTCCTCCTGTAGAGTTCGTGATATTGGTGTTAGAAATTGGGTCCAACAGCGCAGGTATACTGGTGAAGTTTTCATCACCTGGCATGATCCATCTATTCAACATATCTTTTGTCATGACAGACATATCATTATATGAAGCATAAATAGTAGGTCTCAATCTCAATTTATTTCCAGCAGAGAAAGTGAACAATCCAGTTAGGTTAAAGCCTTTATAGCTAAGTTGGTTGTAGAAACCTCCTGTGAACGTAGGTTCAACCGGACCTTCATATTTCAGATAATCCAATGTTTGGCTCTGTAAACTGATGTAAGATGTTTTTAGACCATCCGTACCGATGAATGTAGGGAAGCCATAAGTAGGATTCAATCCATCAAATTGGATAGAGAATAAGCTTCTTTGTGAATACCCTTCTACAGCACCACCTGTATTGGAAACTGCTCTCCAGATATTTGGATTGATATCCAAATTGGTGATTTTGTTCGTGTTGTATCCAAAATTAAAACGTGTTCTCCATCTGAAGTTTTCATTGCTGATAGGGTTACCTGCAATAGTCAATTCGATACCTTTTGATTCCATGTCCGCATAGTTTGCGATCTTGGTAAACTGACCATCAATTCCTGATGTTTGAACAGAACCTAATAAATCGTAATTCTTCCTTTGATAAAGATCCACATTCAAGTCAATCTTATTGGAAAGTAGACCCAAATCAAACCCCAAGTTGAATTCTTTCATTTTTTCCCAGGTCAATTCAGAGTTTTCCAAACTGGAGATATAAGTCAATACTTCTTGATCAACGATTTCTCTTCTTCTGGCTATTTGATTATAGAAAACAGCTGAAGAGTTAGTCGCATTACCCATTGATGCTACCAAACCATAGGTAGCTCTAACCGAGAAAGCACTTAAATAATCGTTTGTTGGCCAGAAAGTTTCTTGATCGATATCCCATGCTCCTGAAATGTTCCATGTTGGCAACCAACGAGCTGTTCTTGATTTACCCATTTTGTTGGATCCATCATAACGACCTGTCGCATTGAAACGGTATTTTTCTTTGTAGGAATAAGCCGCGCGCATGGAATAACCAACCCAGCGGTCTGCATTATATCCCATACCGAAGTAAGGTTTACCCTCTTCTCTAGCTTCTTTGAAATATTTATAGTATGGAGATACCAATCCACCGTTTTCGTATTGATAACCAACCCCGTCGAAGAACTTAGCTTGTCTGTCCGTAGTTTTCATCTCCATGGAAGCAAACACGTTCAAGCTATGGTCCTCATTGAATTCTTTATCATACTCCAAATCCTGACGGAAGTAGTAGAACTTCATATTATCGCCCGTAATATTGTAAAATCCTCCATCTGGTAATACAGAAACTGCAGGATCATTAGGGAAATCAGGATCTTTATACAACCTTCCGTTAGATCCTACGATGGTTGCATCATCCATGGCCTTGAAAGATTGCACGTAATTTGAACCTTCTTTTAAGAATAGTTCACTTTCTGATTTTGTATAACGGAAGGCACCATTGATCGAATACGTTAAATCTTTGATGAATTCATATTTCAAACCACCCTGAACCTTAAAGTCGATCATAGAAAGTTTAGCATAATTGTTCTCCATTTCCGTTAAAATGTTGAAAGGAGCATAATCACGTACGAAATACTCACGACGGCCATTTTCATCAAATGGGGTGATCAAACGGCTAGTACTCAACGCATAGTTATACGGGTTGATGTCATAACCTCTATAGTATGAACCATATACTGGATCGGATTGCACGTTCTGAGAACCAGGAGCTGATTGGTCACGGATAGATCCATTACCGATCAATTCCCCAGTCAATTTATCGCTGAATTTATAATTGGATCTAAAGTTACCCGTGAAACGTTTAACATTATTACCGATCGTCATGCCTGGATCATTCAAGAAGGAAACCGAGCTATAGTTCTGCGATTTTTCTGTTCCTGAAGAAACACTTAGGGAGTGCTCTTGCATGATCTTGCTTTGGAACAATAGATCGAACCAATCCGTATTTGCATTTGCATAGCGGGAAAGGAAGTCGATCTGGCTCTGTGCATCATTTTTTAAGGCAAATGTTCCGGTGTTGGGATCATAATCGTACAACATATTGTACATCTTGTAGAATACACCACCGTTGGCTCCACGAGAAGATGAAGGGATTTGGAAATATCCTTTGTTTTTCAACTCGATCATTACCGCCATCTGGTCATAAGAAGACATGATGTCAAAATCAGCATAAGAAGGTTTTTGATATGTCGTAAAGTTACCTGTGTAACTTACCAATGGTTTACCATCGCCTTTTCTACCTTTTTTCGTATTTACTACGATTACACCGTTCATCGCTCTTGCACCATACATCGCTGTTGCAGCCGCATCTCTCAATACGTTGAAACTCTCGATGTCATCCGGGTTCAAACCTGCAACGGATGAACCTAACAGGGTGCTCATGTCACCGGTCGATAATGCCTCATTGGAAATGTTTACTACATCTTCCAAAATGATACCATCGATAACCCATAAAGGTTTGTTATCCCCTGAAAGTGAAGTTGCACCACGAACACGGATTTTCGGTGCAGCACCGAATGTTCCGGAAACGTTCTGTACGGATACACCAGCTACTTGGCCCTCTAGCATGCGCGAAATATCCGGTACCCCGGCACGTTCTGCATCTTTAGCACTTACTTTCGTTGATGCTCCAGTAAAGAATTTACGATCAAGTGTTTGGTAACCAGTTGCCACTACAGTTACTTCTTCAATCTGTTTTTCTGAAGATGATAAACGGACAGTAAAGGTGGAACGGTTGTTTACCGCTACTTCCTGTTCATTGTAACCTAAGAAACGGACGATCAAAGTCTCGTTACCCGCAGCTTGAATGGTAAACCTACCTTGGTCATTGGTACTCACAGCAGTGGATTTGCCTTTTACCGTAACGGTGGCACCAGCAATCGGCTGATTGGTTCCAGCATCCACAACTGTACCTGAAATAGTGTTTTGAAGTGTTGATGCCGAGATTTTAGCACCTGCGTTCAATTTTGATGACATTGGGTCAGCAGCCAAACTAGAAAACGAGATTGTTCCCGCAACAGCCAGAACAACTAAATTTTTCCATGTCTGATTGAGCCTGTTTTGTCTCCACCAAGATAATTGAGAGTTCCTCTCAAAAATTGGAGAATAAAGATACCCCATAGATAAAATAATTTAGGACGTTAAATAATTGTGAGTTAAAGAATCTAAAAGATTAATGGTACTCAAGTAATTTATACTGTCCAATATATAAAAAGATTTTATTGAAGTGAGCGGACATTATTCAAAAAAATCTATTAAGAACAATATATGTTTATAATGGGATTATAAATGTTGGTAAGTTTGATGAAATATTCAATAATCATCTACAAATTCGTTTAGAATTATAGCTAATTGTAACTTTAATAAATCCTAATCGCTGCTAAAACCGTTTAAGCTTGGATAGTTTTTTAACCTTGTTGAAAATTATATTCCTTCGCTCTACCTTCCTACTAAAAGCATAGTGAAAGCATGGTAAAAGTAACCTTTTCCTATATTACCATACTAAAATCATACTTTAACTATGCTTTAACCCTGTTTTTGCAGCGAAACATACCTGTTAGGTTACAGATTTCCCATCTTTTCAGATCAATTTCTTTTCTAAGGCGATCCGAACCAATACCGCTGTGTTCTTCGCGTCCAGCTTCAACAATAGATTTTTTCGGTAGCTTTTAATAGTCTCGGGACTTAGGAAAATTCGGTCAGCTATTTCGCTGTTCGTCAATCCTTCGGCAATCAGTTTCAACATTTCACGTTCGCGCTGGCTCAGCCATAGTTGGGTTTCCTTTGGTTTTTTCATCAGCACATCCACTTCATGGCATAGAAAAACATGTCCATTGGCCACTTCTTGAATGCCGGTTAGTACCTCTTCGGTCATCGCATTTTTGACCAGGTATCCAGAGGCACCGTTCTCTAGCATTTGTCTAACCACGCTATATTCATTATGGGTGGTAAGGGCGATGATTTGAAGGTCAGGATATCGCTGCTTAAGTTCTTTACAGAAATCAACACCATTCAAATCTGGTAGGCCGACATCAAGCAAGAGCACATTCGGTTTCCAATGACCGATGGAATCCCTACATGCAGCAGCACTGTGTGCTATGAAGACGACCCTTGCCAGTCCAGATTCTTCAATTATGGCACTAAGTCCCTCTGTTAGGATCTTATGGTCATCTACTATAGCTACTTTAATCATGATCTACATTATTTTGCAGTTCCAATTCAATATGCACCTCTGTTCCTTCCACAGAAGAATAAATATGCAATTTTCCTTGAAAGGCTTCCACCCGTTGCCGGATATTCCGCAAACCCATTCCTTCTGCTACTTGTTGTTGATCAAAGCCTTTTCCATCGTCCTGAACGGTAAAAGATATCCGGTTGGACTCCTGGACCAATTGCACATTGATATGAGAAGCTTCAGCATGTTTTAGCGCATTGTTTACGAGTTCATGTATACACCTATAGACCATGATCTCCATTTTGCTGGGCAATCGAGCTTCATCGCCAAAATAATGGAAATCTGCGATCGGTATGGCAGCACAGAAATCAGATAGAGATACTTTTAGTCCATAACGTAGTAAAGATTCGGGCATCATGTGATGAGCTACCCTACGAAGTTCTTGAATGGAGTCGTCCAACATCCCTAAAGCGGTCTGGAATCGGGTAACATCCATTGCCTCCAACAGCGCGTCGCCGTTCATCTGTGGAAGATTCATCTTTACTGCGGAGAGCATTCCCCCTAGGCCATCATGTAAATCCTTTGCCAGGCGAGTTCTTTCTGCGGCTTCGCCATCTAGTGTGGCTTGTACAGCCACCAATTGCTTCTCCTGTTCAAGTCTTTGACTTTCTTCTTCGGCCAATTTACGTTTACTTACGGCCAATCGATAGCGGATATAAGCAAATGCCAAGGCCACTAAAAGGCCGCCAGCTATGGCCACACCTAGCCAGATATAAAGTTGTCGTTGTTTTTCCAATGCGTTTATCTGTAATTCTTTTTTTTCTGTTTCGTATTTGACTTCCAGGTTGGATATTGATCCTTGATATTCATCAGTCGCTAATTGCTGTATGGAGGCAGTATATTCATCCAAGTATTTTGCTGACTGTTCAAAATTTCCCAAATACATGTTGTTCCGGACTTGATTCAACAGGGCATTGTGTTTAATATCCATATTAGAAGAGTCTTTTGATTTTGCCGCTAAGGCAAGCATTTCGCTTTCTTGATACTTTTTTTGATGATACCGGACATTGGATAAATTAACATAGAGTTGGGCGAGGAGATTCGGGTAATTAACCTCTTTGGCCAAATCAAGGCCCTGCTCCGTATAATGGGCGGCCTGCTGGTAATTACCAGATTCCTGATAGCAGCGTCCCAAAATGTAGAGGGCAACTGCTTCACTATATTTATTTCCCAATTGATGATAAATATCTGCTGCACGACTGGCATATGCTATCGCTTTAGGCATATCAGTCTCCTGATAGATATTCGTCAAAGCAATTGCTACAGAACCAAGCGCTTCTTTATCATTGCTTTTAATGGCTATGGCTTCGGACTCTTTTAGGTATTTTTCGGCCTTTTCAAAATTCCTCATTTGAAGATAGACATGCGAGATATTTCCCAGCACCATACCTCTACCTACGTCGTGACCTTCCTTTTCAAATAATTGTAAAGCCTTCAGGTATTCTTTGATTGCTTCAGCATGCATGTCCTGCATTTTATAGATAGTTCCCTTGTTCATGTGTGCATTTGCCAATGGCGTGAGACTGGGCAACTCATTTGCCGGTTCAAAGGCGAGGTCTTGGTAATAGTGGGCCGAATCATACTGGGTTAGGTAGAAATAGGACATCGCCGTATGGCTATAAAGAATGGAAAGCCATTTCTTGTGATCCTGTTTTTTCGCAAGTGCTATTCCTTTTTTTCCAAATTCAATCCCAGAGGCAGCATCATGTTCCCAGGTGCTGTAGAGGAGTGCATCGTATAGTTCAAGCTGTTTTTCTACTGTAAGATTCTTCTTTTCCAATTCCCTTTTTAAGGAATCTACCATTCTTGCTTGTGCTGTTGCCTTCATGCTCATTCCTAGCATCAGCACCAATAACATATAGCACATGATTAATGGTTGGAGCAAACCCGTGTATAAATGCTTTAAGATCATAACGGTTCATTATCAGGTTAATACTGATACAAAGATAGGTATAAGAGCTTTGGATAAAAACCCCCTTTGGGGGGTAAGATAGAAAATCAGGATGGTCTAATTTTGAGATGAAAATAAACCTTAACAGAAAAATTATGAGAACAAGGATTGGAAAAATATGCGAAAGGGTTATAGCGGTGTCAATAGGCGCTATCCTGCTAATTGCCTGCGCCAAGGTAGATCAAGAAATCCTGCTACCTGAGGAAGTGAAGGAATGGGAAACAGATGTATATGTAATAGGTAACGAACGAAACGGATATAAAAATGTGGCCAAAATCTGGAAAAACGCCGCGGAAAAAGTATTAAGTGATGGATCTAACGATGCATTTGCATACGATATGGTGGTATCTGGCAATGATGAATATGTTGTTGGCAAAGAAATGTTTGGTACGAAAGGAGTTGCTGTATTATGGAAGAACGGAGAAAAAAGGAAGCTCACGGATGGATCTAAACAAGCTGTTGCGCATTCGGTTGCAGTATACCAAGGAGATGTATATGTGGTGGGGAGGGAATCCAATGGAACAAAAGAGGTGGCTATGGTTTGGAAGAACGGAATTGGACAGGCTCTTTCCGATGGTTCGAATCATGCCTGTGCTTATGCTGTAAATGTAGTTAATGGAGACGTCTACATAGCAGGTGAAGAGCAAAAAGATAAGAAATATGTGGCCAAATTATGGAAGAACGGTGCAGGGCAGAATCTGTCCAATGGTGCTAATTCTGCCACTGCCTATTCAGTTACTGTGCATAATGGACATGTTTATGTAACAGGAAATGAATATATCGAAAACACCAATAGAGCTACGATTTGGAAAGATGGAATTGTCCAAAGGTTGACCGACGGAACATCCTCCTATGCATCTGCCATTGCTGTTACGGATCTGGGGGTATTTGTAGCAGGAGGACAATATAATGATATAAAAATGGTGGCTAAAATTTGGAAGGATGGGGTGGAACAAGTGCTAACTGACGGCAAAAAGAATGGCTATGTATATGACCTATCCGTTTCCGGACAAGATGTTTATGCACTTGGATATGAAGAGAAAGAAAACAGCAATGGCTCCATAAGCGAGGTCGCCAAACTATGGAAGAACGGAGTAGCCCAAAATCTGCCAGGGGTTGCGAATTCCCTCTTGGTAGTCAGATCCGAAAAAAAGAAATAGTTCTTCTTCTAGGACGATAGTAACATTCGAAAATTAACAGAATTGAAAATAAAATAAAACGATTATGAAAATGACAATTGGAAAGGCAATTTGGACAGCTATATCCTTGGTACTATTTGCCTGTTGTGATAAGGCGGACACAGGCGAAGGTACTGCTGGACCAGAAAAAGGCTATGCCACTGGCAAGGTAACAGATTCAAAAGGTGAACCCCTTTCAGATGTTCGAATTCTTTTAGACAATACCATGTTGTATGCATCCTATATTCATGGTACGACAGATAAGTCGGGTACTTACCGAATAAAGTCTCTCCCCGGCTCTTGGCGGGCTTTTGCCTATATAGACAAGCAATATAATGGAAAAGTCTATACGATGGAGCTATTTCCGGATGGAACCGATGCCTTCAATGAGGAGGGGGCAGTACGCAATTTTTCCTGGAAGCTGGAAGGAGATATGCCCTGGGAAGCGGAAGCTTATTATGGCGGAACAGTCATGCTTACGACTGATTATGGTTTTTACGAAGATGAGAAGGACATGGAGATTACGCTGACACCTACAGGTCCGCTGATCGATGGATCAACAGGAAAGACGCTCGTCTTAAAATTTGGCGATAAGAAATGGACACACCGAAGTGAGCTTTGGGATATTCCCATAGGAAGGTATAAGGTTACTGCCAAGTTGAAAAAAGACGGAAAAACCACTGACCTTAAAATTGAAGACTGGTATAAAAGGGAAGGAGCAGTAAACGAATTTCAACTTGATTTTATACCAAAACCTGGAAACGGAGTCGATAATTCTGCTTCCATTGTTATTGGCTATTAATATTAAAAAATTAAAACAACGTGAATATGAAAACAATAATGAAAAGCAACATTTGGATTTTTTTTATCGCTGTGGCTATGATGTCCTGCTCTAAGGGTGAAGATTGCGACCCCAATGATGAGCAAGGCCCGTGTTATTCAGGGATAGTCCAAGGCAATCAGCTATTACTTGTCGAGGAGAAAGTGAACGGGGTGACTGACATTTCCTTTTTATATAATGAAGAAAATCAAATAACTACATACCGAATCCATCCAAAGGATGGAGCTGGGGAAAGTATAGCAGTTTTCACCTATAACAATAAGGGAAATCTGATCTCAGCAACCCATAGCCATGCTGGAAAACATGTTTATCGGGAAGATTATGCCTATGGAACTGGTGATAAACCAGTTTCCGGAACTTGGACCTATCCGCATGGGGTGGTGAACCTCCAATTTGAATATACGAACAATATGGTGTTAGAAAAAATTTCAGCCTTGAATGGTCAAGGGCATGCCCTCAATAAATATACGTTTGATAGTAAAGGGGAAAATCTCCTAAGGACTGAATTAAATACAGATGGGACATTGTTAAGCATTATGGAATTTAGCGATTTTGATGACAAGCACTATCGGATGACAGCATTTCCTTGGAAATGGAAAACCTATTCACTAAATAATGCCAAGAGCCAAAAATTGATTGGTGGGGGTATTGCTGGAACCTCCATCTCCTTAGATCATATCTGGAAATATACCTACAGCGATTCCGGATATCCAACTAAGGCAGAAATCTACGATAAAGCAACCAATAAACTAGTGGAGACTAGGGAGTATATCTATAAAAAAGCAAACTAAATATGAAAAGACTAACCATTATTATTACGGTTCTATTGGCCGCGCTTACGGTCCATGGCCAGCAATTTAAAAAAGGAACAACAGCTATAAATGCTGGTATCGGTCTTGGAACCGCCTTGGGAAGACTGGGAAAGGCACGTCCAGCTTTAAGTCTATCTCTTGATTATGGCATGTGGGACATGAATGGCCCGGGGGTAATTTCTCTTGGTGCATATGTAGGTAATACAGCGTACAAATACAACAGCGGAAATTATACCTCAAAATGGAATTACTTGATCACAGGAATACGAGGTGCTTACCATTATAATGGTTTTACTTCTGCACCCAAATTGGATGTTTATGGTGGATTAATGTTGGGTTTTAATATCGTGAGCTACTCCTCAGATGGAGATGATTTAGATATGGCAGACAATTACAGTAGCGGAATAGGCTTAAGTGGATTCTTGGGTAGCCGATGGTTTTTCAGTGAGAAATTAGGCGCCTTCGCAGAGTTGGGATACGGCGTATCTGTACTCAATGTAGGAATTACGTATAAATTTTAAACCTGCCTATACGTTGCACCATCGGTCTTAATACTAAATACTCACTACTTTATACTAAAAATGCTCAGCTTTCGCAAGGGCACTGAAAAAGTCCCCTTTTAATTTGGGAAAAAAAAGGAGTAGAAAACAACAGTTTTCTGCTCCTTTTTTCGTATCTTAAAGTAGGCTTTAACGGACATCAGGATGCTCTCTACCCAACAAAAAATACAGTTCAGTTCCTATTCAGGATTGT
>PJUC01000044.1_pt1 | contig 140717 bp, 142 predicted proteins | sample 1512161 | NCBI WGS metagenome assembly PJUC01 (sample SAMN08177676, study PRJNA422409) | Soil metagenome, whole genome shotgun sequencing project. | isolation source: Soil enriched on filter paper | place: USA: Madison | collected 2015-01-15 | reverse complement strand
TGGCGAACCAATCCCACCTTAAATGAAAGACTGTAATCCTTCTGAGTACGCTTTACGTACTGACTTGATTCAATTTTATCCATACGATACTTTTTGGTGTATCGCTATTTCAGGACGGGACAAACATTCAATTCATTCAGAGCGGTCTAAAACAGGCCGCTCTTTTTTATTATAGAACATTTTTTGTCTCATTTTTTTAAGACATCTCCGCACTGCAATTCAGTGTAGATGAACTTAGTGCGGGCACTAAAGGATAATGTTAAATTAAACCCAATCATAAGGCAGGAAAAGTTATAGCCATTATTTTTGTCTTCACCTTAACTCATAATTGATACTCAGGAGCAAGTCTTGTTGTCAATGAACAATTATTTATTTTATCATACTTCTATTTATTGCAATTGATTTCTATCGGTTGCTGGTTTTTAATAGGAATTTTAATAAAATGGAATAATTCAGATCAATTCATTTAATCTTTAAGCTGTTTGATTTTTCCAGCTATAACTGTGCTATACTCTGGTATCGGCACTATGATGTTTTGATACCTGTAATAGATTTTTTTACTGATTTTAAGCTTTAGTTGGAGTGATCATGTATAGACATGAGTACTCCTCCCGGCTATTCTTTTGCCTCAAAAAACTATTAAACCAAAATAAGTAGTATGAACAAAATGTACCATTTCACAAGGAAATTATCCCATAGAATGGGATTAGCAGTATTAGGTACTGCAACATTTTTAACGGCTAATGCCCAATGTGTGGCGCCTACTGTTGGATGCGCCGGAAGTGACCGTAACAATTCGTTTATCGGCGCTACGACACCCAGTACCATCGAGTATGATAACGTAGTGTCGCTGTTTCACAGCACTATGGCCCGGCAGGCAGATGGCCGTGTATTGGTTTGGGGGGAGAAAATCGCAAACTCGGGTGGTAATGTTACCGCTCCGCAAGAATTGAATGCCGCGAATTATACCGGGCTTTCCGGTGAAATCCTGAAATTTGCAGGTGGTTCCCAGACGAATGTAAGTTCTCAGCATTTTGTGCTTACAACCAATGGACTTTATTTCTGGGGCGTGGATAGCTGGGGTGTTGGCAATACAGGCCTTACCCTTCAAAAGCTTACCATAGGCGGACAAACGAATGGCTTACCTGCCGGCGTGACCCCGGCTGATGTTAAAATGTTGTTCGGGTCAGCAAGGGTATTAGGCTTAGTGACCTGTAGCGGAGATGTGTACACCTTAGTTGCAGCGGTTGTTACAGCGGATGGTAGTGCCTATGGAGATGGGTCCACTATTTCGGCGGCGAACAATGCGATCTGGCATCGCGTGAAAATAAACGCTACGACCAACCTGACCAATGTGGTGGCGCTTAGGGGTAATGGCCGGTTTAACTTTGTGGCACTCACCAATACCGGGCAGTTATACACCTGGGGAAAGAGTACTTTCCTGGGGGATAACACAACATTCGCAACCCGTAACTTTGCTACTTTAATGACTCAACCTTCCGGCATCACGCCAAAGATGATCGGGATGGCTACGGCTAACACGGACAATACATCAAGCTATTATTTGCTGGCTACCAATGGCAATCTCTATAGTCTTGGGATCAATGGTCAGAAGCAATTAGGGGATTTCACAACAAATACAAGGAACGAGTGGGTGCGGGTTCAAAAATCAGCAACAGCGAATGATTTTCTTACAAACGTCAGATGGATCAGCCCTAATGAACACGATCAGGGCTTAGCGAATACGGCTTCCATTAATGCGATCACTGCAGATACTGTTCTATACGCCTGGGGCGGAAATAGCCGTACCATGCTCGGTGGCGCTGCTGCTAATGTAGCGATTGATCCGATTACGAATGTGGGCGGTTTAACTGCTTCCGATAAAATCATTGCAGTCGAAACGGGCGGTCATACGACAATGGCAATTCGTAAATGTTCCAGTAACTTCGGTTATGTTGGTCATAAAAGTGGTGGCAGCATGGCAGATGGAACCTCTGCAGACGCGGATATCCCTAATTATACCTTCTCTACCAGCCAGATAAATGTCTGTGGCGCGAGTACTTCTGCAGCAACTTTGTTCCCCGTTGCGAACGCTACAGTAGGCAACACTTATAACATGGTTGCTTCACCTGCCGGTGGTACATTTACGGTGCTGAGCGGCCCGGCAACCATCAATTCAAGTACCGGTGCAATTACGATTACAGGGGCCGGTACCATACAGGTAAGGTACCAGATTACTACCGGTATCTGTCCTTCTTCAACCCAGGTATCCTTTACTTCAACTACGCCTGTTCCGATAAGACTGGAAGCCTTCCATGTAAACAGAACTAAAAATGGCGTTGTTTTAGACTGGATCACTTCTAAAGAAACTAATAGCCGCGGATTCGAAATTGAAAGAAGTAAGGACGCCAAAGAGTGGAGCACATTGGCTTTTGTCGCTTCACAATCGGAAAATGGGAATAGTATAGGTAGATTGTACTACAACTATACAGATGAGCACCCGGTTGCCGGCAAAAACTACTACCGCCTGAAGCAGGTGGATTATGATGGTATCTTCGAATACAGCGGAACAAAAATGATTAATTATGGCGATAAAGATGAGATCAGTATTTATCCAAATCCGGCGAAAGATAACATCCATATCGATGGGCTACAGGTTAATGATATAGTAAAAATTTTTGACCCTAGCGGTAGGATAGTTTTTGAGTATACAGCGGTGCTTTTCTCGACTGAGCTATCTGTAAGCAACCTGCCTAAAGGAATCTATTATGTAGAAGTGATTGCTGATAATAAGATCAAAGCCAGGGAGAAAATGGTTAAAATGGGAACAGAGTAAACAATAAGCATTGTAGCAGGTGTCTAAAAAGCCAAAATTCTTGTCACATTGAGCTCTGTCGAAATGCGTCAAGAGTTTTGGCTTAAATTGGTCTATATTTCGACTAAGCTCATAGGGCAAATTGGGTTACTTTTTAGACACCCTCTTTTTAGGAGTTCAATTGTTCTGACTCGTCTCTACATATTTATTATCTTTATATTAACAATGTTTTCTGCCATTTTAAAAGTAAATTTTATGAAAGCCTATAAACCTGAAGATTACAATTCATTGTCGCCTTACCTGATCGTGGACAACGCACAGCAATTGGTAGACTTGCTGACTGTTATTTTTGATGCTAAAACACTTAGAAGGTATGATCAGAAAAATGGTAAGATCATGCATATTGAATTACTGTTAGACGATACCGTGGTCATGATAAGTGACAGTACCGAAAATTATGGGGCCAATAAAACCATGCTGCATATCTACGTGCCGGATGTTTTTGAAACTTATACCAAAGCTTTGAAGCAGGGCTGTATGGCCATAGAGCCGCCAGCCAACCGGGGCGGAGACCCGGATACAAGAGGCTCATTTTATGACTTTGCCGGTAACCATTGGTCGGTTAGTACACAGAATATAAGGGAGCAGCAACAAAATCCTATCTAAGGGGGTATTATTCTACAGGACTCACCTGCTGTTTAAATATTGGTAAGCATATAACGGCGATACTACCACCCTGGTCTGAAGCGGTGCTGATTGTAAAGCTGGCATTCGCCCCGGGCTGCTGGTTATTGATACTGTTGATCCGGTCTTTAATGGAGGCCAGTCCCATGGATAGCTCTTTAATACTACCGGTATTTTTTTGATCCGTCTGCGCTTTAAATCCTACGCCATTATCGGTCACAGTGATGCAGATGCCCTTATCCTTATTTTTTAATACTACCGAAAGGTGTGCGTTCGCTTTAGGCGCTACAATCAGGCCGTGCAGGATGGCATTTTCAATCAGGGGCTGAATCAACATTGGAGGGAGCAATAATGTCCTTAGCTCAATGTCCTCTGCCACCGTAAAGCTATAAGTAAATACATCATCATAACGCATAGCTTCTAATTCTGTGTAAAGCATTAAGGCTTTCCATTCTTTGTCGGCAGTCACCAGGCTTTTGGTAGAATTTTCCAGGATCAATCTACTCAGGGATGCGAATTTTTGAATAAGGCGGGCGGCTTTCCTTTTTTCATTGTCCATTACATAAGCCTCTATCGCATTGAGTACATTAAAGATGAAATGCGGGTTCATTTGAGCACGGACTGCTTTCAGTTCACTTTCTGATAATTGATATTGATGTAATAATTCTTTCGTTCTTTCTTCCGCTTCTTGTTGCTGCAGCTTGTTTTTTAAGCGCAGTTGATGAATCCTTGACCTGTTTAAAAAATAAAGTAATACAGAACTGATTAAAAGGATGGCTAAGCCGGTATAAAGGTAAAGTTGTTGGGTCTTGATTTTATTTAAGGCTTGCTCCTGTTTATAGGATTCTTCTTTCTTTTGAAAATTAAACTGTGCTTCAGCGGCGGCCATCTTGTTTTTGCTCTCCTGGGAATAGATGGAATCAGTTATCTGTTTCGCTATTTTAAAATTTGCCAGGGCCTCTTTATATTGTCCATTCTCCTCTTGTAATTGAGCCAGGTTGTCTGAATAATAACTCAGGCTGTACTGGTCCCCGGTTTCTTTGCTTGCATTAATGGCTTTGGTCAGGTAAAAGGTTGCTTTTTGCGCGATTGCCTTATAGTCATTCGGAATAAAGTCCCGGGTGGGATATTTATCTTTTAAGCGGTCAATGAAAATTTCGGCATAGGTACCACCGATATTGCCCAGATTAGTAATAGAGCCGGTGGATAATGGATATAACCTATCGTTTATTTCCTGTGCCTTGAAAAGAAAGGCAAGTTTCTTGTCCTTGTTATCTTCATGTAATAAAGCGATATGGCTCAGGACGGAGGCTTGTCCTATTTCATCACCCAGTGCTTCATGGGTTTTTAAACTTTTACTAAAATAGAGCTCCGCCTTTTTTAACTCGTTCAAAAAATAGTAAACTGTGCCCAGTTGATTCGCAGAGGAAGCTATACCATGAAGATCTTCCAGTTTTTCATATTGTTGATGGGCTTTAAGGCCGTAATCAAGCGATTTTTTATAATCCTGGTTAAAGTTGTATACATCAGCGATATTCTGGTAGATCAGGGCAATATAAGTCTCATCTTTGGTTTCTTCTGCTATTTTTAAAGCGCTGAAGGCATACTCAAGTGCCTGGGTATAATTGTCCTGGTTCTGATAAACTACGCCTATATTAATCAGGTTGGCAATTTCTCCTTTCCGGTTTTTTATGCGCTTTTGAATTTCCAGGGATTGATTGTAATACTTGAATGCGGCAGCATAGTCGCCGTGGTTTTTGTTGATGGTACCCAGGTTAGCATAAGCACCTGCAATGCCCTTTTGCCACTGTGACTTTTTAGCCCGCTCCAGGCAAAGCTCCCCGTAGTACAAAGCCGAGTCTGAATCTATTTTTAAATAAGCTTCTGAAATTTTATAGATCATGCGCACCTGGTTGGAATCGACTTTTTGAAGGTGCTTCAGAAGGTTCTTCATGGAATCAATAGCTTCCTGGCCCTGCTGCTGTGCAAGACCAAACTTTGAAAAGCCAATGTTGATAAGGATCAATAGTAAAAACGTGGTTGCAAACTTCATAGTATTGGGTTATAGGGATTGTTGTAGTGCCGGTTTAATTACCCAGACTCCCAATAAATAGCGATAATCAATGACATATTTTTTGGAAGAAAGTGTAAGTCGGGTGTTGAATCATTATCAATACAAAGTAACAGAATATTTAAATATAATAGTTTATTTTAAACTAAGTAGACGTGTCCTTTCGCTCATTCATACCGTTCATTTGCTCGATGCGGTACGATTCTTTTTATTAGCCGTACATTAATACCTTCGTTTTATGATTCTAATGATTCATTCCTGCTTGATGTGTTTTGTGCCTATGCTCAATGAGAAATACCTTGAGATGGCGACTGCTGTACTCAGTATAAATAGCTATTCACGCATTATAAGGCGGGGGCTAATCATTCCTGCTTAATTCCGTTTTTGTGTTTTATAGGTTTGTAGTTCAAAATCTGTAAAAATGAAAAATTGGATCTTTATGGGCTTAGCGGCCAGCCTGCTCTCTTATCAAAGTACTGCACAAAATCTGCCGGAATGTATTCAAAAGCTGAGGAAGAAAACGAAGCTGAGCACGACAAAATTTGAAAAAATACATTCCCTAAAACGCGACCGGATCGTTTACCAGTTTTCGGTAAAAAGTGCCCGTCAATGTATGGATTGTAATAACGGCCTTATTTTTTATGATGCCGATTGTAATGTGGTTGCTTATTTTATGCGGGGGAGAGGCGTTAATGCTTTCGTCGCGGAAGGGTATACGGCTGCAGATTTCGGGAAAGAAGGCTATCCTAATATCAGGCATGGTGCTAAAAAAACGGCGGCATCAAAATAGCTGGCAGGCTTGTTCCTGATACGCTTCACTCACCCAGCGAACGACTTCACGCATTAATAAGGTCACTTCAATCATTGCTTAAAAAAGAGGCATAATACAGGAATAACTTTGGTGCAGGAATTAATAGTAACATTAAACGGTCCGATGAACAATCAGGTTTACCTCAACGGAAAATTTACGGTAAGTATGGGTTCTGATAAACCGGATTATACGCTGCAGAATAACAGGATAAACACTGCAAATACAGGCATAGAAGCAGGCTGCAGCTGGTATCAATAGGGGAGGGTAAGCGTTATTATTCACCGTATATTGTGCTTGATGATACGCATTATTATGGCATGCTGAAACAACAATATAAAATCAATATAATTATTATGAAACGCATATTCAGTTTTTCGATCATTTTTTTAGCAGCAAGTATTTTGCTTTTATCTTGTAAAAAGGATAAAAATAAAGTGGATGAACCACAGTTTGACGTCAATAACCCTGTAGGGTATGTGGTAGCCGGGAAATTTAACTTTACCACTCAATCAGGTCCCGTTGAGATACCTGTTGTATTTGAATTCTTAGCCAATCAAAAAATGAGGTATGGCCTTATTGATGGCGCCGGAACCTTAGATTATGTATTGAGTGAGGATACGTTTTTATTTAGTGGACTGAAGTTGCTTATAAAAAACAATAAGGTCGCTTATTTTAATTATTCGGGACTTGAATTTCCAAACCCTACGTTTAATCTGCTAAAAAAGCCCGCCACTAATTTACTCTTAGGTAAAACATATACCGGAACTTATTACAACCAGGACCAAAGCGTATTACACCCGCAATTCTTTTACGGGTTTAAGACCTCAGAAAATAAAGTGGATGCCGGGTATACAGTGGGTACAACGGTCAGAACAGAAGACTATACCAGTATTGCCAATATCGCGGCTTTGGTGGAAGGTAATGGCTATAGAGAGTTCATGTTTCTCAATGAAGGTAAGCTGGAGGTAATGTATTTGACTACCGGTACAGGACAAATTCATTTTGGCACTTTTGATTCGCAATAGTTGTCGCTGACAACTCATATTAACCAATAATTATTAAAAATAAAACAATGAAAATTTTAAGCAATATTTTTATCGTAACAGCATTATTGTTAGCAGGGGTGCTCACAAGCTGTAAAAAAAAGCAGCAGTTTAAGCCTTCTGATTATAACATCGTGTTTACCGCTCCTGATAATTTTAATGGAAATACGCATCAGTCGCCGTATATACTTTCCTTAAATAATGATGGTACCGTTATGGCTGCAGCATCTGGTCTCAGCTATGTTAATACTACTTTCAAATATGAATGGGATGGAGATAAAACTCTTAGTATAAAATCGAGGACTAATGATGCTGCTGTATTCCTGTTCGACATTGAAAACGAACGAATAACAAAAGCATCAGATGCAACCGGCGCTACAACTACTGTTTTTGAAAACCTGGCCCTGCAGCGCAAACCCAATGCAAATACCCTGGCAGCTACGGTTTGGAAAGGGAACCTAAGCTTAGGAGGCACTTTCTATTTGAAATTTAATGCAGAGGCTACTGCTTTAAAGTATGGTAATACAATGGCTGATCTTGAAAACAATAACAATGTTTATAGTCCATGTAGCTTAGTCGGTAATCAGGCCGTTTCCTACAAGGTTGGGAATGAAAAGTGGAGTGCTGCTGTAATTATAAACGATGTGCTTTATTTGTGGCATAACGAAGGGCCGGGAACAAGCATCGGTAAGTTGGTAAAGCAGTAAGCAATTGTCAATACATGACATTCCTGCATTAAAATTTTTACAACTTTAAAACCAAGAACAATGAAAAGTTTAATTATTTTCCTCTTGCTTATATTCAGTACTTCCCGTTTCACACTGCAGGCGCAAGACAATAAAAAGAATACATCCAAGGAATCGCTTGCTATCCTTTATCCCAAACACAAGCAAAAAGTAAGAGGTGAATACCAAATTTCAGGAAAAGCAAAACCCGGCGTGGTAGTAAAAGTGCAGCTTAGGAGCTCCTATTATAAAAAGGTTTATGATAGCAAGGAGCGAATGGTTAAAGGCGAAGGCCCCATAGACAGGATCAACCGGTCTTACACCGTTACTGCCGACGGGGCCGGGCGCTGGAAATTGAAAAGTGAGGCACTCTATAATGCAGGCTGGGAGGAAACCTATACCATAAAGGCAACTGCGGAAGGGAAGACGGCGCAGATACAGGTTTATGACAATACCCTCCCGGTACGTATTGATTAGCTGACAACATATTAATGAGGAATACAGGTATACCAGGTTTGTGCAAAAATCAGGAGGCTCAGCGAGCAAATGCTTTCCGGTGCTACTAAATGTTGCTTTTGCTTAGGATATACCAAAAAAATGAACGAAATTTAATTTAAACGAACCTGTTATGTTGCGTGCTGTAATATTAGATGATGAAGCCAAAGGAAGCAAACTACTGAGCCAGAAGCTGGGCTTTTTTGAAGACGAACTCCAGGTCGTGGGTATCTTCAATCATCCGGCCAAAGCGCTGGATGCGCTCTGGGAGCTCAAACCGGATGTGCTTTTTTTGGATGTTGAGATGCCGGGTATCAATGGCTTCCAGTTTTTAGAGCGTTTAGGAAGCTTCGATTTTGAAGTGATTTTTACCACAGCTTATGACAGCTATACCCTGGAAGCACTTCGATTGAGTGTAGTAGATTATTTGCTTAAACCAATAGATGAGGAAGAGCTTAAAAATGCCATTACCCGTTTAAGAAAACGTGTGCTGGAAAAGACTAATGCGAAGACGACAAAAAAAGAAAAGAGTAATAGCAATCGTTTGGCCTTAACCACTGCGGAAGGGGTATATGTCGTAGATAAAACCAATATAATCAGGGTGGAGGCCATGAGCAATTACAGCGTATTCATATTAGCGGGCAGTAAGAAAATTATTGTCTCCCGGACCTTAAAGGAATTTGAAGAAGTTTTGGACGATGAGTACTTTATACGGGTCAGCCGTTCCGTGATCATCAATCTTGCTTACGTAGTTAAGTATATGAAGGGAAACGGTGGTACTGTCGAGCTGTCTGATGGCGCTGAAGTAGAAGTGTCGGCTCAAAAAAAGGAATTGTTATTACAGAAGTTGTTCTAAATAGCCGGGGTGCGAATAATTGACTCATTGTATGCCAACCCCTGACGGATACAAACGCTCCTTTGCGTAGCTATTTTAATATTATTTTTATAACTTTATTTAACCTTTCTGCAATAAACGACCGGTACATTTTCTGTGAAAATTTACCAGGCAATCTATAACTAAAAGCGGGATTTATGGAAGGCACCAGAATTAGCCCCCATGCAGGGCTCAGCGGATTGATCGACTATTATATTTATGTGGAAATAGACTTCTGTGCTTATGAGGATGGCAGGCGTTACTGCAATTATCTGCCTAATCAGAAACAGGTGATGATGATAGACCTGGGAGATGTAGCGTCTTTAAAGAAAAATGAAGAGCGCGACTTTAGCCAAAGAAATGCTATGGTCATTCCCGGTCCGCATTTAAAAAGTTTTTCCATTAAGTTCAATCCCGGCTATCACCGCACTATTTGTGTTTGTTTTAAGCCCTCGGGCCTGTACCGGCTCCTGGGTATCCCTATGAGTAAGCTGATTAATGAAGATTACAGCGGGGAGGAATTGATGGGACCGGTAGCGAATGAACTTTGTGAACGCTTGAATAATATTGCTGATCAGGGATTGTTGGTCCGGACACTCAATGAATATTTTCTATCTTTTATGCCCGGGGTAAAGCCTGTTAAGCCTATTGATCTGTTGATTGCTGAGCTGGAAGAAGGGCGGCATGGGCATCTTGGCATCAGCGATATAGCAGCAATGGTCGGCCTGAGTAACCGGCAGCTGGAACGCACTTTTAAAGAACGTACCGGGCTCAGTCCTAAATTATTCTTCCGGCTTATGCGCTTTTCTATGGCGTGCAGGCTTAAAGAGCATTATCCCAATAAGACATGGACTGAAATAGCTTACCAGGCGAGCTATTTTGACCAGATGCATTTTATCCGGGATTTTAAAGCATTTACTGATACAACGCCAATGAGTCTTTTAAAAGAGTTGGAAAGTACGCTTAAATTCCAGAAAAATTTTGAAGTCAGCGCGCTGGCCCACTTTTAAATATAAGCCTGGTATACCTGGTTCAATTTTGGGAGCGGTAATTGTCTTTTTAATTTTATAGATAGGTGTTTTGAACATAGAAATAAGCTCCCTGAAAGCTTCCGGAAACAAAGTACGAGTCAATGGGTTTGAATAGTTGTATATTCTTATAGAGTTTCTTCTATAGGCTGGAAGTTGATATTGTGGTAATTTTGTATTACTAAAACATTAATACCTTTTAAAAGATCTGAAATCAACGCCTGGCGGTCCAGTGAAAGTCTGATCTTATTTGTGATAGTAACGACATGGTGGCCAGGCAATTTCATTCTAAAGTAATGGACCAACTTATTACAAAATAGTATTTTGGTACTATCTTCTTTTAATGTTATCTACGCTTACTTTTTTGATAAAAACATTATTATCAAATCCAATAGTGCCTGCTTTTAATGATCTTAAAGGTACGATTATTCCTATTCCTAAATTCTCTTCTGAAGTGCCGGGTTTTTACTGAACATCAGGTGTAGCAGAGATTAATAGTGTTAAATTTTGATATAAATCAGGGATGGAAATCTTAAATTGCGGCATAAATCTGCGAATGCGCTATATTTAGGTCTATGTTTGAATCCTGGGATATTATTGATGTATATAAAGCGCTGATGGCATTAGCGGCAGGTGCTGTATTAGGCATGGAGCGCGAATTGAAAGATAAGGCAGCCGGCCTTAAAACGATCAGCGTGATCTGCCTGGGATCCTGCCTGTTTACGATTCTTTCTCTTAAGATTGGAGATCAGTATGCCGATGCCGGCCGTATTGCCTCTTATGTGGTCAGCGGTATCGGCTTTTTGGGTGCCGGTGTTATCTTTAAAGACGGCTTTGCCGTTTCCGGGCTCACCACCGCCAGCGTAATATGGATCGCCGCGGCAATCGGAATGGCCATTGGCTTTGGCCAGGTATTTGCTGCTATCATTTTTTTGGTCGCTTGCCTGATTATCATTTACAGCGGCAGGTTCCTGAATGCCAAATTACTTTCCGGAAGAGCTAACAGGGTGCTTAAGATCGTCCTTGCTGAATACAATATGGAACAGAAACAACAGGTGTCACAGGAGCTCAGGTTTTATACACGTAATCTGGAACAGGTCAGACTGGAGTCGGTTGGCGGTAAAATAGTGGTTACCTTTAATATCGTTGTCGCTTCCCGGCGGATGGTCGAGCTGGAACACTTTTTGATCGGGGCGCCGCATATTGAAAGTTTTGAATTGTAATTCCGGGATAAGGTCAGCAATAGCTGGAATTAATAGGACAACCCCGGAAACCAAACTACAGTAAATGATTTTAGGATTATTTAAACAGTATTTATGAACAAGAGCAATTTGTCTTTTGGCAAGTATGAAGAACGGGATTTTGATCAATATTATGCCGTGGTGCAGCAGGACGAAGTAATGCAATATATTTCCGGTAAAGGCCTGACGATCGAAGAGGCGCGTGCCAAGTTTCGTTCTATCCTTGGGCAAAGTGCTGCAGAAGAGCCACTCGGTTATTTTAAAATATATAATGATGCGGAAGTTTTTATCGGTGATTGTAAGCTGGTGCATTACAAGCATGATCCTGATTTGCTGGAAATTGGCTATATCCTGAAACCCGAATACTGGGGTAAAGGCTTAGGTACGATCATCTGTAAAAGTATGCTGGCATTGGCGGATGAAGTGGCGCCCTTAAAAGATATTATCGGCTTAATAGACCCGGAGAATATAGCTTCAAAAAAACTGCTTGAAAAATTCGGTTTCACTACCATCTTTTCTGGCATAGAAGATGAGTTGCCTACTGAAAAGCTCCTTTTGAAAAAAGCTTAAAATTGTTGCTTTTTAAACCAGTTTTTATCATAAAGTAAATAGGATATTGAAAAGCCTAAGCGAATACTTTTCCGGCCATATAAGGGTATTGTTTTTGATAGATGCTTGCGGAGCTTTAGTTACTGCCTGTTTTCTGGGTGTGGTATGGCGCAGTCACCCGGACTATATTGGAATGCCGGAAGCTGTATTAAATGGCCTTTCCTTATTGGCCTTACTGTTAAGTGCCTGTTCCCTGAGCTGTTTCCTTTTCTTGAAAGACCGCAGACCTTTCTTTTTAAAAATGATTGCTGTTGCTAACCTGCTTTATGGCAGCCTTAGTCTGGCGCTTCTGGTATTTTATTATTCCCGCCTTACAATGATTGGTTGGGTTTATTTTTTATTGGAACTACTTATTATTACAGCACTGGCTTATCTTGAATTTAAGGTCGCGGTAAAGCTCCGTAAATCCTGAGCTGCCTGGCTATGAAAGAGCCTTGATAGCAAAACATTACCAATTGAAATCCAGGCAGTTTACTTAATTTTATAGGGCAAATCAAAAAATATTCTTATGGCAGTAAAAAGTATTGGTATAGTGGTCGGCTCTATCCGCAAAGCCGCGTTTACAAAAAAGATAGCAGATTTTCTTATTGAAAATGCCCCGGATGGTTATCAACTGGAAACCGTCAGCATCGCAGCACTTCCGCTTTATAACCAGGATTATGATGAATCCGGAAGTCCTGCTGCTTATGATGAGTTCCGGAAAAAAATTAAATCTTTTGAGGGCATTATATTTATTACGCCTGAACATAATCGTTCGATTCCTGCGGCATTAAAAAATGCTTTGGATGTGGCTTCCCGGCCATATGGCAAAAATGTTTGGGATGCTAAACCGGCTATGGTTATTTCCTCCTCGATTAGTGGTATAAGCGGTTTTGGTGCCAATCATCATCTGAGACAAGTATTGACTTTTCTGAATATGCCTACGCTGCAGCAACCGGAAGTTTACCTGGCCAATGTTCAGGATTATTTTGATGAGACAGGTAAATTGGTCAAAAAAGAATCCGCAGATTTCTTATTAAAAGCACTTAATGCTTATTTAGACTTTGCTGCTAAGTTTTAATAAAATAGCATCGTAATAAAAGTATATATAAAAGCATAAAGACCTCAGCAATGAGGTCTTTATGCTTTTATAGCATTTTTCCCGGATTGAGATTACGTGAGCTCTCCTGTATAGACCTTATGCTTTCATAATCATCGTAACTCGCTTCTACTCACATAACTAAAATATTCCCGCCCTGTATTTTTTAGCCTGTTGTGCCGGTTTATTTTCAATGCATAAACCTACATATATCATGAGGTCGAAAACTAATCATTATCGGTCATGGTTGAAATCTATAATAAACTTAAGGTCTTAAGTGCTGAAAAAAAAGAAGTTGAAATTTTATATAACCCCTCGTCCCTTATTGGTAGTACCATAAGCGAAACACACAGGCTGCTCTACTTTAGGAGCGCACCGGCTGATGGTGTTTTTGTGGATTTTATACCACAAGACGTGAGTACCCATGTTTTACTGTTTATCCCGGCACATCAACTTTTGTATTTGCCGGAAATGGATATGGAGTGTTATTGCATCCCCATCCCTCAATCCTGTTTGTCTGAGTTACAGCAAGCCTATTTGATGCGGCATATTTATCAAAAAATAAAAACGATAAAAATTGCTCCGGTTGCTCCTGAGCATTTGTACCCGGATAAATTATTCAATAGTATATTCCGATTGGATCCTTCGTTCCTGTGCTCAAGACCTTCACTTCTATATGTGCATAAAGCAACAACGCTAATGGAGGTATTGAAAAATGCAACTATAGATTTTCAACTTAATATTAACCAGCTTGCTGCTGCTATTCATGTTTCGGAGAAGACACTTTATCGCATTACTAAATCTGTTTTTAATTTATCTCCCTCCCAACTCCTTAATTATTATTTACAATTAGAGATCATTTTCAGGATTACTACGCATAAGCTGCATTCTTTTTTTGATATCGCTGATGACCTGAAATGCGCTGATGTCAGTACATTCAGCCGTTATGTAAAAACCATGTACGGACTTACGCCTACTGAGATACGTAATAAGTTTTATCAACTTCAGTTGTAATGTACTGTCCGAATCTGCACAAAACTTGCCCGGGATTGCCATTTTTTCTACATAGCTGCTTTCTAGTTTAGCCCTTTGAATTCAAAGTATTCTTTAGCGCGAAGAATTGCGGCTTTAATCCTTTTCCCGGCCAAAGAAAAACAGGGAACGGACAGCGCTTGAACCCATGTGCGTAAAGGGATTTTCTACAATAACTAAAAAATGAATTTATGAAACTGGAAAGTTTAAACAGTGAAAAATTTGAAGTGGTTTCCAAGTCTGCAATGTCTCAACTCGTAGGTGGAGATTTAAGGTATGATTATACCAAATGTTTGCCGCCTTCACAATGGGATGAAGACCGTAATGGCTATACTATGGATGGTAATAATAAAATTTACCGTGGCTGGGAATTTAAATGCTTAGAAGAAGAATGGCCTATGAAAGAAATTACCGGGCCTTTCGGTATGTACTAGAATATTTAAAGTTAAGGCTCAGGTGTTCCGCTGAGGTCACCTGAGCTTATCCTAATCAAAAACCTGAATTAAGTGATAAAATCTGTTTTAAAATTTACCCTGCCATTAATCTTTATTTTTATACATTTTGCAATAAGCTCATTGGCTAAAACCAACAAGTTTTTAGTATCAGATACTATTAGAGACTACTATGTATCCATCAATAAAGCGGAATTGGCAATTGTCGATAGTAATTTTAAAGAAGCCTTGCTACATTATGGTGTTGCTTTTCGATTAAAGGCTCCCAATGCTAAAGATCTGCATAATGCCTATTGTGCCGCAGCCTTTGTTCCTGATTGTGAACAGGGAAGAATATATCTTGAAAAGCTGGCTAATTTAGGATACAGAATTCCTGATAGCTTAATAGGAAATACATATTTTTTTCAATGTACGGGGGATGGGTTAAAAGCTGTTGCAGATAAGGCAAGAAATGACTTTCAGCTCAGTGCTATTGGACTTCAATTAGATTCATTAGCTAAAGAAGATCAATCTGTCCGATCAGATGAAAATACAGATTTCGCGAAGATGCAAGAGAAGGACGCAGCAGTACTTCAATCTCTTTATCGCTTACTTAAAAAAGAAAAATTTACTAATGTAGAAACCGGGATGTCCTATGGAAATGCTGGAAATGACTACTCCACATTATGGCTTATCAGGTGGCATGGAAGGGGAAAGCCCTCCATTTTGGATAGTATATTATTAGAGAGTGTATTGAAGGGGAATTATGATCCTTCTGTATATGCTTCATTAATCTCCACCGATAATAATGCTCAGTATGGCATTTACTATAATCCGGCAAGAACCTGGACTGATCAGCAACGCAGACTCATTAACGAGAACCGGGCAAAGATTTACCTGGAACCATTGGATGATTATGAAAAGAAAGCAAAAATGCAAATGAAAACGGATCAACTAAGGCGTCGCTTAATGGACAGGTATGGAATTAAAGCGATAAAAAGTAATGTGTTTTTTAAATTAACTCCTGATGTTTATTTAGCGCCGGCGCAATAATGATTTAACACAACTTCACTGGGATTAAAATCCTTATGCTTTAAATATCCTATTCTTTTGACCCAACTTTGAATATTTGCCGTACTTACCTATGGAAATGGGTAGTAGGAATAGTGCAGCTATTGCTATATTTAAACAGATAATGAATATTTATACTTCTGCTACTGACGGTAGTACTAACGATGTGATTGACTGGATTTATTTTTTAGCTCCAGATCAGGTCATCAGGCGATTTAATGACTACCAGATACCGCAACAATTTTCAATTCATATAAGCAAAGAACGTCTGAATTTGGATAAGTCCTGGTATCGAAGAGGTAATATTTACCTAACCAACAATAAAAGGAATAATCAAGATCAGGATGTAGCAACAATCCGTGAAAAATACGGGACGGAAAACCAATTTGTCTATGAAGCTTTTTTGGATCAGATATTTGATCCTTTAAATAGTATTAATGCAGTCAAAGATAATAATACCAACAAGATTATCAACTTGAGGCGAGCGGTTTCAAAAGAGATTGAAGTTCCGGAAACATTAGTCAGTAATGAACTTAATGAGATTAACGGTTTTCTTAAGGATGATCAGCAATATATCATAAAAGATGTAGCTCTGGACCCCATAAATATAACAAGGAATGATATAAACTTTTCAATCAGGCTCTTGCCACAAAAACTAAGTGGAAAAGCAATTAAAGCGCATTTAAATCTTAGTCCTTCCAACTCAAGGGAGTTCTTGTTTATCCAGGAATATATTGAGAAAAAAGTTGAATTACGTATTTTCTTTATCCGGGATAAAATTTATGGTATGGCGATATTTTCTCAAAATAATGAAAGGACACGAACTGATTACAGGAATTATGATACTGAATTGCCTAATCGCTGTGTCCCTTTCCGGATTCCCCGGCAACTGGAAGCAAAGGTGCAATCTTTAATGACCGAAATTGGCATTAACTGCGGTTCAATCGATATGATTTATACACCAGATAAGAGGTTTGTCTTTTTAGAAGTAAACCCAATTGGGCAATTTCAATGGTTGGCAAGAAATTGTAACTATGACATAGAAAGAGAAATTGCACAATTTTTACTTGCTTAAAAAATTACTAATGAACATTCAGGAAGCTACAATCGAATTTAAAACCTGGTTGGAACAGCAGAAGGCTATACTCCCGCTTTCTGCTCCTTTTTGGACTATCCAAGCTAGCCATCCATCCAATGCGCAGCAGGTAAATACTTCGCCAATTATATTGAAACAACATGGCGCAGCAATAATGAAAACAAGACCTTTTTTCAAACCTTACTCAAAGCTTGTGCTCCTGTGATCTATAAAGATGAAGATACCTGTCTTAGGTTATTTAGTAATTGTAAAATTGTAAAAGGGGCTGCAAGGGGCTGTATTTATGATATTCAAAGGAATAGGATATATACAATCCCGCTTTCCATGGCCCGGATTTTTGATGATCATGGCGTGTGCCGGATAGCACAGGTAGCGCAGGAGCTTGAAGAAGAAAGCAAAAGTATTTTTAGGGATTACCTGTTATTTATTCAGGAGCATGAGTTAGGCTATTATTGCAGTGAAGAAGAGTTAGCCCTATTTCCGGAGTTACCGGATGAATTTCTCTTCCCGGCACAAATATCAAATGCAATATTGGATACCGATTCCAGGTTCGAATACCTTAATGAGGGAATATTGGAGCAATTGGCATTCCTGGGATGCCACTTTATACAGCTTCGTTGTTATAATGTAATTCCATTCACTGATTTACAGGTGATACTTGATCTGATCGCTATGTCAAGTATTAAGTCTTTTGAGCTTGTACTTCCATATGATAAAATGAATAGCGGGTTTTATTTTCAAATTAAAAGGCTTATTGGGGAAAACAAGAAAATAAGCTGCATTATTATTTCGGGTGCAGATAAGGACGAATGTTTGGCTCATGATGATTTAGCCTTAGGGATGATTTTTAAAACCAATAAGATCATTGACTCGGAAGTGCATTGTGGCCTGATCGCCCGGGAACTTTTCAGTATCAATATTCCTACCTATACAGAGTCGCTTCATTATAATAGCTGTTTGAACAGAAAAATGGCCATTGATATAAAAGGTAATATTAAGAATTGTCCGTCTATGAGCCATTCTTATGGCAATATTGCCGATACTACTTTATTGGAGGCATTAAGGCAGAAAGGTTTTAGACAATACTGGAATATCACCAAGGACCAGGTGAGTAAATGCAAAGATTGTGAGTTTCGTCATGTTTGTACCGATTGCAGGGCCTACCTGGATAATCCGGAAGATGCTTATAGTGCACCACTTAAATGTGGTTACGATCCTTATAGCTGTACCTGGGAAGAGTGGAGTGCTAACCCCCTGAAGCAAGAAGCTATTGATTTTTACCAGATGAATTTTTAATCCTGAAAAACAATTTATTAGTTTTATTTTTAACTTGTTGTTATTGATAACTACAAATCTGAAAAAATACTATGAAAATTAGGCTGAGATTTTTTGTTCTGGTAGCACTGCTTAATTGCTTTTATGTGGCTGGGAATGCTACACATAAAACTGTACCACTATATTACCACTATATTAATAAAGCAGAGCTGGCAATAGTTGATAGCGCTTTCCTCGAAGCTTTAATTTATTATTCAGAAGCCTTTACCTTTAAATTTCCCAATGATAAGGACCTGGAGAATGCTTTTATAATTGCCTGCATCCAGAAAGATACACAGCTGGCCAGGAAATTTATCAACCAACTTGCCTTACAAGGTTGGGCATTTTATAATGTGTCCGGACACGGCCACTCCTACCCGCCGTACTTAGATACCAACTTTGTAAAGTCAATAAATCAGGATTGTGATTCTTTGTTTCAAATAGCAAAGCGATCCTTACCCGTAAATATGCGCTATTGGTCTATTTTGTATGAGGAAGATCAGCGGGTCAGGAACACTGGAGATGTAAACGATCCGATTATTAGAAGTATAGCGAGGGCAACGGATAGTTTGAATATGTTGTTTTCTTTATTGTTGATTCAAGACCGTGGATTTCCGAGTTTTGAAAAAACAGGTTATTTTTTTGATGATTCAGGCCAGGTTACCAATATTGCCTATTCTTCATTCTTTTTATTATACTGGCATCAGCGTGGTGCAAGTGTATCTGTTATTGACAGTGTCGTGTTGCAGGCAGTAGCGACTGGCGATTTTAGACCAGATTTATGGATGGTTTGTAATAAATACAGGAGTGGGGCAAAGCACTTGTATGGATTGGATTTCGAAAAGGAAAACTATACCAATGAAGAAATTGCAAGGATAAATGACAACAGGAAATCACGGATGCTGGAGCCCTTCCCGGATTTTGTAAAAAAAGCGAAGTACCAGAAAGCTAACTTAGGACTATATGCCTATCCCCAAATTAAATTCTACGATAATTTTTTATTTATACCTGGATAAAAGATTAATTGCGGATTTCAATGAAACATTAAATGCCTGTCAAAATAGACTCTTGCCGTTTTATAAAAAGAATAGGAGCCCATGTGTAAGCTATAAGATGAACATCAGACCTGGTTATTATTGATAATGACCAGGTTTTTTATTTGTGAATTTTTATACGGATAACTACAAAACATTCAGCAATCTTGTAAATCAAATAGTAAATAGTATAATAGTGAAGCCGGGATAAATGATCAATTTTGTAGTAACAAAAACAGACCTTGTTGCACAATTGGGCGAAACATATTATCCTGCTGCTTATCTGCATGCTGTCATTGATGACCGCTTCAGCTGCTACACCTATGCATGAAATACATAAGAGAAAAACAAGCATTAGTTGTGTAGTGCAGATAAAAGTAAGTAGTGCTGCTGCGGATTGTTGCAGAGAACAATTATGCGTACAATCGGGGGCATCAAAAGGATAGCCCGGATTGTTGTGTCCATAATAACCTGCCTGTATTGGCTTTACCAGTATCAATTGCCGGGCAAAATAAGCACCTCTTTTTTGAGTTGGAAGAACCGGTGTGTGCAGCTATCCTCACATTCCTCTGTGCAGGTTATCACTCCATCTGGCTACCACCTAAAGTGGACTGAAAATTGCAGTATGGCCATTCGTGGGCTTTAATACTCCTGTCTGCAATTATTTAATGCACACTCTTTATAAAATTTTATAAACTATACAGGGCTACAGGTTCTGTTATCAAAAATAATTAATCATGATTCAATCTATTTCAAAACCAGTAATGCTCCTCATCGCCTTACTCTTTTCGTTCAACAGCTTTGCGCAACTATCTAATGCGACAACCATAACCGTAAAAATAAATGGCAACTGTGCGATGTGCCAGTCAACGATTGAAAAGGCCGGTACGCGTAAACATGAGGCCCGCATCAATTGGGATAAAGCAAGTAAAACAGCAACGATCACTTACGATAGCAAAAAAACAAATCCTGGGGAGATTCTGAAACGTATTGCTTTAGCTGGTTATGATAATGAGCAATTCCTGGCTCCGGATGCCGTATATGCTCAACTGCCGGAATGTTGTCTTTATGACCGGACGCTAAAACCAATTTCAAAAGTTCCTCAAAAAGCAATGAACGACGAGCAAACACATAAGCATCATGGCACAAGTGTTCTTAAGGATGCGGGAAAAGAGACTTCCCAACTGAAGGTCGTTTTTGATCATTATTTTTCCTTGAAGGATGCGCTGGTGCAATCTGAAGCCCCGGCTGCAACTGTTCATGCATCAGCATTATTGACCTCTTTAAAGGCTGTTGATATGGTACGGCTTTCTACAGCCGAACATACGGTATGGATGCAGGTGATGAAGAATTTAAAGGACGAAGCGGAGCGGATTTCGCTTACTAAAGACATTGCACAACAAAGAGCAAGTTTCGCCTTACTTTCCGAAAATATATATGCATTAAGCAAAGTTTCCAAGCTGGCAATTCCGGTTTATTACCAGCATTGTCCTATGTATGCCCAGGGTAAAGGCGGAAATTGGTTAAGTAAAGAAAATACCGTTAAAAATCCGTATTACGGAGCGCAAATGCTGACTTGTGGGCAAACTGTAGAAACCATTAAATAATGAAAACGACTTAAGCTATGTATAAATTAAAACAGCTACTTAAAAGCGTTTCATTAATCGCTTTGATATCAATGAACGGTTCACTACTGCAGGCACAGCGAGTGGTCCGCTATGAATTGTATGTTAGCGATACGCTCGTTAATTATGCCGGGAAGGAAAGACGGGCTATAGCCGTAAACGGGCAGATACCTATGCCCACGCTTACTTTTACTGAGGGCGATACCGCGGAAATTGTAGTGCATAACCAATTAAAGGAGAGTACTTCATTACACTGGCATGGGGTCTTCCTGCCGAATAAAGAAGACGGCGTGCCCTGGCTGACCCAGCAACCAATAAAAGCCGGAACCACTTATACTTATCGTTTCCCAATTATCCAGAATGGTACACACTGGTACCATTCTCATTCCGGTATGCAGGAACAGATAGGGATGTATGGCAGTTTTGTGATGAAAAAAAGAGATGAGGATAAAACATTCCGGAAAGGAATAGATGACTTGCCCACCGTACCTTTCCTCTTAAGTGAATGGACCAACCTTAACCCGGACAATGTGCACCGGATGTTGCATAATGCTAATGACTGGGCGGCTATCAAAAAGAACGCCACACAATCTTATGCGGAAGCGATAAAAGAAGGGCATTTCAAAACAAAAGTGACTAATGAATGGAAGCGGATGCTGGCCATGGATGTCAGCGATGTCTATTATGATAAAATACTGATCAACGGACAGCACGCTACAGACCTTAAAACGGTGGAGGGCAAAAAACTGAAAGCCGGGGGTAAAGTCAGACTGCGGATCGCCAATGGCGGGGCTTCATCTTATTTCTGGCTGCAATATGCAGGGGGTAAAATTACCGTTGTGGCCAATGATGGTAATGATGTGGAACCGGTGGAAGTAGACCGCCTCATCATTGCGGTATCGGAAACTTATGATGTGGTAGTGACCATTCCTGAAGAAGGTCTTGCTTATGAGTTTTTGGCCACTACCGAGGACCGCACGCAATCGGCCAGTTACTACATCGGTGACGGGATCCGCCAATTGATCGCGCCCCTGCCCAGATTAAAATACTTTGAGGGCATGAAGATGATGAATGATATGATGCAGATGGACGGTAACCTGGATGATATGGGGATGAAAATGAGCCTGAACCAGATGGATATGAACGTGGTCATGTACCCTGAAATTACAGGTGAAGGCAAGAACGCCGGTAAAATGGATCACAGCGGGCATGCCGGTATGGAGATGGGCGATAAGGAAAATCGTTACAATGCAAATGCATTGGCGGATATTGTTACCCTCAACTACGCGATGCTGGAGGCCACACACAATACTTCATTACCTGAAGAAGCGCCCGTCAAAGAGCTGAAATTTACGCTTACCGGTAATATGAACCGTTATGTCTGGAGTATGGACAATAAGATCCTTTCTGAAACCGATAAAATCCCGGTAAAAAAAGGCGAAGTCCTGCGGATTGTGATCTATAATAATTCTATGATGCGGCACCCGATGCATCTCCATGGTTTTGATTTCCGGGTGCTCAATGGTAAAGGGGAACGATCGCCCTTAAAGAATGTCCTGGATATTATGCCCATGGAAACTGATACTATTGAATTCCTGGCTAATGAAGCCGGCGATTGGTTCTTCCACTGTCATATTCTCTATCACATGATGTCGGGTATGAACCGGGTGTTTGCGGTAGATGATTATTATAATCCTTATTTACCCGATAAGAAGCGAGCGTATAGGATGCTGCAGCGGGAGAGCAATATGGCCCATTTTATGGCCGAAAACGATTTCGCCACTAATGGTAATGATGGATCCGCAATGTTGCAAAATGCAAGATGGTCTTTAGGTACCGAATGGCGCCTGGGCTATAATGCGATGCATGGTTATGAAGTAGAAACGCATTTAGGTAGATACATAGGTAAGATGCAATGGCTGATGCCTTTCATAGGATTTGACTGGCGTTACCGGAAAATGGGTATGGATGAACATGAAAAGAATCTTTTCGGTCAGGTGAATAAAAAAGATAACCGCGCTGCAGTAAGCCTGGGACTGATGTATACTTTACCTATGCTGGTTAATGTGCAGGCTGAGGTCTATCATGATGGCATATTCCGACTTTCTTTTATGCGGGAAGATATCCCGATCGCTAAAAAGTTAAGGGCGGGCTTTATGTGGAATACCGATCTGGAATATATGGCCGAGCTTAAATACATCCTCAATAAGCATATGGGGATCCGGGCGCATTATGACAGTGATATGGGCTTTGGGGCCGGGTTGTCTCTAAACTATTAATAAGAATATACCAAACAAGGGCCTCAAGTGCACTTATAAAATTGATTGTCACTTACTACCCTTCGATACAGCTCTGTTGTCAATCTGAGCCTTCGTCGAAGGGGTAGTGCCATCAATAATTCTTTTGTTGAAATGAAACGGAGCCGGGAAATCTTATTTAAATTAACAATTAACAATCAACAATCAACAATTAACAATTCTCTCCTTGCTAAGACTGTCCTTTAGATTGCTCATAAGTAGGGCCATATAAACCCGGTACTTTATTCCCGGAAGCCCGTAAATGTGCTACAAGCTCTCCTCTGTGATGGTACAGGTGATTATAAAGAAAGCCCCGGATTGCCTGCATTTTAGGCATCGGGCCGATCAGTATTTTATCGCCCTGTTTCATAGTCCAGTCGTTCATATAATGACTTTCATCCGAAGCTTCAATAGATTGCTTTGCTTTTGCAAAATTCTCTTCAAATTTAGCCAGGATATTAGCCATTTTGCTATAGTCCGGGTGCTCATAATGGAAATTGTCAAAGTTAAATACATCTACACTAAAGACACCTTCATACCAGGCATAGATGGTAGCAATATGTGTCGCCAGTTCTTCAATGGACCATAAGAAGGGCTGCGGCCGATAGCCTAGCGCAGAGTCCGGAACAGCCTGTAATAATTTTCGGGTATTTTCGGCTTCATGCAGGAATTCCCCGAGTAATGCTTGTTGGAACATTTTTGCACATTTTGATGAATAACAAATATAAACAAAAGACTGCGTAAAACCGGGAGGACGAATATTGTTTGCCCGGTATGGTGTTTAAGAACTATTTATTGCGAATATACAAATAGAGGCTACCAATATCTGGTAGCCTCAGAGTTTATACTTGTTGGCTATAATTTGAAGACAATTACCAGCCCCGGATCGCACCGCCTTTGAACAGTTCCTGTGCTTTAGCAAGCACCTGATCCGATTGATAGGCTTTTACAAAATCTTTGATCGCTTGTGTATCCCTGCGTGCGGTTTGGGCCACCACCACATTCACATAGGCCGAACTACTGTCCTCGCTGAGGATACTGTATGCAGTCGTAGGAAGTCCTGCCTGTGCAGCAAAATTGTTGTTAATAATCGCTAAGGCTACCTGTTCATCGTCTAAAATCCTTGGTAATTGTGGCGCTTCAATTTCTATGAGCTTTAATTGCTTCGGGTTTTCTGTAATGTCGGTGACTTTAGGGAGTAAACCTACGCCCTCTTTAAGCCGGATCAGGCCTTGATGTTGTAAGAGCAATAAGGCTCTGCCTTCATTACTCGGGTCATTAGGTAGGGCAATACTGCTTCCGTTCGGTAACTCCTCAAGCGTAGTGATTTTCTTGGAGTAGGCTACCATAGGAAAGACAAAAGTTTTGCCTACTACAGAAAGCTGGTAAGCCCGCTGTTTGGATTGCGCTTCCAAGTAAGGTATATGTTGAAATACATTGAGGTCAATATCTCCATTGTTTAGTGCCTCGTTGGGCAATACATATTCGGTAAAAGTAATCAACTCCACTTCAAGGCCATACTGCTCCTTTGCTACCCTTTGAGCTGTAAGTGCCAGTTCATATTCCGGTCCGCTGCTTACGCCTACTTTTAATGAATTGCTTTGCTTAGGGTCAGTATTTCCACAACTGCTCCAGAATAAAAGGGCTGCGATAGCTATGATCATTTTTTTCATGTTTTTAAAGTTTATCTGTGATCAAATTTTTTAGAAAGCCGGTTACCGGTGTATTGGATCAGGAAGACAAGGCCAATCAGTAAGAGCAGCACCGTATTCATGATAAAAGCATCATAACCTATATACCCGTATTGATAACCGATCTGGCCCAGTCCGCCGGCACCAACCGCACCGCCCATAGCGGAGTAACCGACCAAGGTGATTAAGGTAATGCTGGCATTGTTGATTAAGGAAGGCAGGGCTTCAGGTAACAGGATCTTCAGGATGATCTGCAAAGTACTGGCCCCGGCTGCTCTCCCCGTTTCAATAAGCCCGGGAGGAACTTCTGCCAGTGAATTTTCTGTAAGGCGTGCGATGAAAGGTGCCGCACCGATACTTAAGGGTACTAATGCGGCCTTCAGGCCGATTGAGGTGCCCGTAAGCGCCCGGGTAAAAGGGATCATCCACACGATCAGGATAATAAAGGGAATAGCCCGGAAGCTATTAACCATAAATGAAAGGCTGCGATAAACAATCGCGTTATCCAGCAAATTGTCTTTGCGGCTGAGGTATAATAATATACCTGCAGGCAGGCCGATCGCAAAACCTAAAAATCCGGATGCGAAAGTCATGAAGATCGTTTCCCATAAACCTTTACTGATAAGGGCTACTAATGAACTATCCGGCATAACCTTTGATCGTGTTTTTAAGCTGGTTGCTTTTGAAATAGCTGATTGCTTTTGCTATATCCTGTTCATCGCCTTGTAACAAAATAAGTAATTTGCCGTAATTGGCTTTGCCCAGGTATTCTATATCGGCCTTGATAAGTTTATAGGGCGCATTATTATTGTTGTCCATCGCCCTTATAATATGTTCGAATCCTATGTGGCCGTTCAATTCCACCTCTATTAATGGATGCAGTCCCGGCGCGTATTCCTGCAGCAGGTTTTGCTGCAATTCCCGTGGTATACTCATATTATCTGTTTCTATAAACTGTTTGAAAATATTTTCTTCCTGCGCTTGCAGCAAGGTATCCAGTTTTCCTTGGGCCACTATTCTTCCGGCCTGCATTAAGGCTACATCCTGGCAAATCGCCTTTACTACCTGCATTTCATGTGTAATTAATACAATTGTGATCCCAGATTCCCGGTTAATGTCCGCTAGCAGCTTTAGGATACTTTCTGTAGCTGCAGGGTCAAGTGCACTGGTGGCTTCATCACAGAGCAATAAGTAGGGATCATTGGCTAAAGCCCTGGCTATAGCAACTCTCTGTTTTTGTCCGCCGGATAATTGTTGGGGGTATGCCTCTTTTTTATCTTCCAGGCCGACTCTTTGCAGCAGTTCAGTTACCTTTTGTCGGATGACAACTTTTGATTTACCTTCTAGTTCCATGGGTAAAGCGATATTGCCGAAAACCGTACGCGAATGCAGCAAGTTAAACTGCTGGAAAATCATACCTATTTTACGTCTTTCGGCCTGCAAGGCTTTTTTATTTAAGCTAGTCAGGCATTGGCCATTGACATATATGGCGCCTTCTTCCGGGCGCTCCAGCAGGTTGATCGTTCTTAATAAAGTGCTTTTTCCGGCGCCTGATGGCCCTATAATACCGGTAATGGATCCACGGGCAATATCCAGGCTGATATCCTCCAGTACTTTAAGCTCCTTTTCAGGTTGCCGGAAAGTTTTGGATATATTGGTTAATCGTATCATGAGTATTTCAGGATAAGTATGGTAAATAAGCCGGATTTTTACAACAGCTATAAGTAAGTTTATGGTTTGTTGAAGCGACGCATGATGGGGGCCACGACCCAGGAGAAGAGGTAACAACCGGCACAAACCCTGAATGCAGCTTCCAGTAAAGCGCAGCTTAGCAAAAGACCACCGGCTACATACGCGGCAATATCCAGGTTAAGGCTGAACAGGATAAATATAAGGAATGAAAATCCAAAGCCCAGTCCGGCTGCAAAACGTTTTGGTGCTGCAAAGATCGGGTAGGGACTAAGCTGCAGGGAACGGGCAATAAGCTTAGCTACTGCTGCCAAAGGTGCGGGCTGGTAAGTGAATGCCCTTAAGGCAAAATCAAGCGATAGTAACAGGAACAAGACCCTGGAGTGTAATACCAGCGCAAGTGTGGCGATGAGCAATACCAGGCCGGCTATAATCCGGACCACGTTTTCATCCGCATAGTAATGAGCGATGTCTTTTTTTATCATAAAAAGATTTTAATGAAAGGCAAGCGGCGGGCGAAGTAATATACCTGCCGCTTGCTTCCTGGTTTATAAATTAGGTTGCGGCGTCAGCCTCAGGTAGGGTTTTACACGAGTATGCCCCTTGGGAAATTTCGCAGCAATATCTTCATCTTTTACTGCCGGCGTGATTACAACATCCTCACCCTGTTTCCAGTTGGCAGGGGTTGCTACCTGGTAGTCCGCTGTTAATTGCAGGCTGTCAATAACCCGTAAGATCTCGTCAAAGTTGCGGCCGGTGGATGCCGGGTAGGTGATCGTAAGTTTTACCGATTTATCTGGTGCAATCACCAAAACAGAGCGTACAGTGGCAGTAGCACTGGCATTGGGATGAATGAAGTCATACAATTCAGAAACCTTACGGTCATGGTCGGCTATGATGGGAAAGTTAACCGTTGTATTTTGTGTTTCATTAATGTCTTTGATCCATTCCAGGTGGCTGTCTACAGGATCTACACTCAGGGCGATCACTTTTACATTCCTTTGTGCAAAAGCATCTTTGAGTTTGGCGGTTGCGCCCAGCTCCGTAGTACATACCGGTGTGAAATCTGCCGGGTGCGAAAATAAGACGCCCCATGCTGTGCCCAGGTAGTCGTAGAAATTAATGGTGCCTGCTGAACTTTCTGCGGTGAAATCGGGCGCGATGTCCCCTAATCTTAATGTAGCCATAAAATTATATTTTAAATGTTATTATTAAACCGGAAGTGCTGACCGGGATCGAACCGGTGTATTAGCTTTTGCAGAGCTATGCTTAAACCACTCGGCCACAGCACTCGAATTCTTTTGGATTAATTATAATGGAGGGAAAACGGGTTGCCCGTATTAATGATTATAGGTTCATAATTCGGATCATTGACAATGGCTATTTTCTCTTCAACCGTTTTGTATTGCCGGTTCCTCCTCCAGGATTGCAGGTTGACAAAGTCACCGCCCCAGACAGAGAGGAGCAATATCGAGTAGTAATCCGGTAATCCGGTGGCATCAATGAAATCAGGGGTTGCCGGCTTATTCGGTAAAGTGAAGAAAATACCTAAAACGCTTAAGCCATTCTCAGCTGCTTGTAAGGCGGCATTCAGCTGGTCTTCTTCCTTAAGGCCGGTGGCCTCGTATGAATCAATGAGTACAATTTTTTCTATAATGCGGATGTCCCGCTTTTCAAATCCCAGCAGGAAACCAAAACCGGCCTGCGGGAAGCCCAGGATGCCGGCTTCTATGATCTGGTGTTTTACTTGTTCTGTTATATAGAGCATAGTTTTATTTTTTAATGTAAAGAATTAGTTGCAGGTAATTTTTGGATGGGATGGTAGACCCTTCCGAGGTCCACCGTGGCTATTATGGCCCTTCTTACCCGGACTTTCTTTCGCTTAGATAATTTGAAATACTTCGTTGTATTGGTAAGTAAGACACCTGTAAGAATCACTAACAGGCCTATCAGTTGTTTACCGTTGAGGGCTTGCCTGGTCAGCAACCAGCCGGCTAATACAGTAACTATAGGATTTATGTAAGTGTGCGTACTCACCAGTGCTGCGGGTTTTACCGATAAAAGCCAGATATAAGAAAGATAAGCGATAACCGACCCAAAAAGGACCAGGAAAAGTAAACCCAACCAGGAATGTAAGGGAACATGGGTAATTGATAAATGATGCCATTCGCCTTTGACGATGGCTACCAAGAATGCTGCAATACCGGCAACAAGCAATTGTTGGGCGATATTCATCAGGGTAGACTGATCCGCAGGATTATTCTTGGAGTACAAAGATCCAAGCACCCAGCTTATAGAACTTATAGCCAGTACGACAAATGCAATAATCCGCATATTGCTGTTGGCGGTATGGCCCTGTGTGCTTCCGCCAAGGAAAAGTAACAGGCCCGAGAAGCCTAATAGCAACCCGATAGGGATCCATTTGTCAGAAAAATATTTACGCCAGTTTTTCCGGTCAATAGCGATAAACCAGAAAGGCCCTGTAGCAATAGCGATAGAGGCTTCAGCGGCGCTGACATATTGCTCGCCCCAGCCTACAAGCCCCGTACCGCCCGTCAGTACAAGGATACCCGTAATGGCATTCTTCTTCCAGTTGATCAGCTGTATGGGCTTTTCACCTTTGGTGACCAGGTAAGCTATAAGTATGGCCCCGGCTACAAAAAAACGAAAGCCTGAAAGGATAAAAGGCGGGAAACCATCAAGCCCGAACGAAATGGCGATGAAGGTAAGGCCCCATATCACGTATATGTTGGTAAATGCAATGGCAGAAAGCCATTTGAATTTTAGGGGATTCATTGTTGTATTTTTTGAATAAAAAAGGACTTTGCGTATATGTCGCAAAGTCCTTTATGAATATTATAGATATAAAGAGGAACTTATAAACGACCACATCGTTGCATAGCGCAACAACAACAAGCCATGTACTGCTTTCGCATCATGTGGTGTGGTGTAGCAAGAGGACTCAGCGGGTATTGCCAGATCTGGTTCATGTGGTACATACTTTTGGTACTTGTTGATAAATATTGTTTGTTATTGATGCTGCAAATATATAGTCTACTAAAATAGTAGACAAATAAATTTTTTGTTAAGTCATTTAGAAAGCGTCATTTTTTTTATGACAAATACAGCGGGTATGCTTGCAGGCTCTTGCTGCTTCAAACGATTAAAAGCAATAGGGTATGGGCTTTCCAGGCCTAAAAGGTAACTAAACTATAGGGGCGCAGGGTAGCTAATCCCTTTTAGAATAAATTATTAAACAGGGGCCAGCTCTTTTGAAAGATGACAATTGTTGTCTAGAATTGTAAGCATATAGCTTTGTTAATAGAGAGGAAGTTTTAAAAGAAGAAGCCCGGTAAAATTTACCAGGGCTTGAATTTATTGTTTTGTTCTTGATAAGTAATAATGCCAGAGCATCATACTCGCTACAGACCGGAAAGGTTGCCAGGATTGGCTGATCGAGAGGATCGTTGCTTTGTCGATGCCTTTGTCCAGTTGCTTCAATCGCTTGAGTGCATTGACTGCGGCCAGATCACCTATGGGAAAAAGGTCTATGCGTTGCAAGGCAAACATCAGGTACACATCTATGGTCCAGTTCCCTATGCCTTTTAATTGGATCAGCTCACTTCGTACCTGGTCATCGGGTAGTGCTGCTAATGTAGACAGATCGATCATTTTGTTGTTGATCGCCCGGGCTAATCCGCTTATATAGCCGCTCTTTTGCCGGCTGACATAACAGGCCCGCATTTCCTCATCATTCAATGATAGTATATTGTCCGGCGTAATATCACCAACATATTGCTTCAATTTATTTAAGGTAGCCAGGGCGGAAGCCAGGGATACCTGCTGTTCCAGGATGATATGTACCAGTGTTTCAAAACTATTGCTTCTTGTCCACATGGGTGGATAGCCATAGGTCTGCAGGATATGGTCCAGGTCTTTATCATTTGCAGCTAATGTGTCACAAATCGGGCGAAAATTATCGGGATCGAAAGTTTTTGGTGTTGCTGCTTCCTGTTTCATTTAGGCTATATTTTACTCCTCAAAAAGAGTCGGCATACGCTTACTGCTTTCTAGTTCAAGTAGTAAAGACTTGTTGTGCAGGCCGCCTGCAAAGCCCACTAGCTGGCCTGAAGCACCTATTACCCGGTGGCAAGGAACAATAATGGCTACCGGGTTTTTATTTAATGCACCACCTACGGCCCTCACCGCTTTTATATCCCCTAAGGAACGGGCTAGTTCACCATAAGTTTTTGTAGTACCAAAAGGTAGCTCCAGCAAAGCCGTCCAGACTTTACGTTGAAATTCCGTTCCTGTAACATCTAATGGCAGATCAAATGTAGTCCTTGTTTTAGCAAAATATTCCCGGAGTTGTTGCTCTGCCGTTAAAAGTATTGGATGCTGGTCAGACCTTTGTGCGCCGGGTAATTTGGTGCGCTGATAGTCCTCTCCATCCCAGAGTACGGCTGCAAGCCCGGATTGGGTAGCGATCAGGCGTAGCTCGCCCAATGGAGATGGCATATCTTTAAAGACATATTGTGGCGTAGCGTCCATAATTAATCGGGTTTAATTTTACTCACTTACTTTTTTAAATATAGAGCAGGCGATATGCCCACCGAAGCCAAAGGTATTGCTCATGGCATAGTTTACTGTTTTGGTTTTTGCAGTACCCAGGTTGAAATCAAATTTTTCGGCAAATTCAGGTTCTATTTCAGTAGTATTGATCGTCGGCGGAATCTGGTCTTCCAATACCGACTTGATACAGATGATCGCTTCTATGGCCCCCGCAGCGCCTAACAGGTGACCGGTCATGGATTTGGTCGCGCCGATCGTTACTTTAGCATCCGCACCAAATAGTTGATCGATGGCTTTTAATTCGCTTTTGTCCCCCATAGGAGTAGAAGTGGCGTGCGCATTTACATAATCGATGTCTGTAGCTTGAAGGCCGGCATCTTCCAGGGCCAATTGCATACCCAGCAGTGCACCGGCACCTTCCGGATGGGTACCCGTAATATGATAAGCATCTGCAGCCAGGCCGCCACCAACTATTTCTGCTAATATAGGTGCATTTCTTTTTATGGCCGAATCATAGCTTTCCAGGATCACTGCGCCGGCGCCTTCACCCAGTACAAAGCCATCCCGGTGTATATCAAAAGGCTTGGAGGCATGGGTGTAGTCCTCATTATTGGTAGATAGTGCTTTTGATGCATTGAAACCGCCTATAGAGCTTTCAGTAATAGAAGCTTCAGAACCGCCGGTGATCATCATATCTGCTTTCCCCCATCTTATATAATTGAAGGCATCAATGATAGCGGTATTGCTGGCGGAACAGGCAGAAGCTGTGGTATAATTTACGCCCCGCAGACCGTATTTGATGGAGATAAGACCAGATGCAATATTGATAATGCGCTTGGAAATAAAGAAGGGGTTGAACCTGGGTGTGCCATCACCGTCTGCAAATTCAGAAACCTGCTCTTCAAATGTGGAGACACCACCATCTCCCGAGGCCCAGATCACGCCGATACGGTCCCGGTTCAGTGTACTGAAATCAATACCAGCATGCTGTACGGCTTCCGCTACGCTGGCTAAGGCATATTGGGAGAAGAGATCATATTTACGTACCTCTGCTTTTTCAAAGTATTGTAAAGGGTCAAAGCCTGTTACTTCACAGGCAAATTTTGTTTTGAATTTTGAAGGATCAAATTTGGTGATCGGTTTGGCCCCGCTGCGCCCTTCCAGCAGTGCGTTCCAAAATTCATTGACGGAATTACCCAAAGGTGTAATGGCTCCTAATCCTGTTATGACAACTCTTTTCATGTTATTGCTTATTATTGGTTTTGTAATTCCTGCCTTAATGCCTTGATCATTATAGTGAAGTCGTTATCACTGGTCAGCCGGGAAAGTTGTACTATAGCCAACATGCCGGATATCAGCATAATTGCTTTGGTACGGGATGATTGTTTAAAATTAAATGTGCCTTCGGCTTTTCCTTCTTTTAAGAAGTGGCTTACCCAGGCGATCATGTGTGCTGAGAATTCCTGTAATTTTTCCTGTACTGCAGGTTCCAGTGTATTAAAATCGGTAGATAGAGAACCGACAATACAGATGCGGTTCTGCTTTTTTATATCTTTGTATATGGCAAAGAAGCGATCCAATTGCTCCGCGGGTGTTTTGCTGCTATAGTTTTCCCGGATCTGCTTCAGGTGATCGATATGAAATTCAATAACTGCGATACCCAGGTCTGCTTTATGCGGGAAATGGTGATGTACGGATGGTTTTCTTATCCCGACAAGATTGGCAATATCTACAAAACTAAACGCATTATAACCTTTGTCCCGGATCAGTTCATCTGCACTTTGAATAATACTTGCCCTGGTGCTCATGCCTTTTTTTATTCAAATGTACAAACCTTCCGATAGGTAGGCAAATTTATTTTTTGATTGATTTTAGCGATATGTTTAGTGAGCTGTAAAAAGTAAATAGTGAGCTGTGAAATATACGGTTCAAGTGTATTGTTTTTATAGAAATGTGAAAAGTATTTTTATGGCATATTGGTTTTAGTGAAAAGTGAAACGTGAGAAGTGAAATGTATATAGCGAAAAGTTAGCAGTATACTTAATGTAATCAATGAGCCTACCATCTTCCTATTACGTCTCACGTCTCACTTTTTACTCGCCACTCACCACTCACCACTCACCACCCACCACTCACCACCCATCACCCATCACTTATCACTCATTATTATTCACTCATCACTATTCTCTCAATCTTATCACTTCTTACTTCTTACTTCTCACTTCTCACTTATCACTTATCACTTATCACTTATCACCCATCACCCATTTCAATCCATCACCTTATATTCCGGGTCTTCCTCAATGTTCACCTCAATAATCCCATTTGCGTTTTGCAAAAGTTGCCTGCAATCTGCACTCAGGTGTCTTAAATGTAATGTTTTGCCGGCTTTATGGTACTTCTCTGTAAGTTTATGTAAGGCTTCAATAGCCGACATATCCACTACTTTGCTTTCCCTGAAATCGATGATTACAGTTTCGGGGTCTGCAGCTACTTCAAATTTGTCTATGAAAGCGGTTACGGAACCGAAAAAGAGGGGACCGTAAAGCTCATAATATTTAATACCGGCTTCATCCGTGAATGCCCGGGCCCGGATGCGCTTAGCGCTTTCCCAGGAAAACACCAGGGCAGAAAGCACCACGCCGATCAATACGGCTAATGCTAAATTATGTAACAAGATAGTGATGGCCGCGACCAGCACCCCTATAAAAATATCTTGGTGAGGCATTTTGCGAATCATCTTAAAGCTGGCCCATTCAAAAGTACCTATGGCCACCATCATCATTACGCCCACCAGTGCAGCTACCGGAATCTGTTCAATAACTGGTGCGCCAATGAGGATAATGAGCAGGATGGTGAGTGCTCCTATAATTGCCGATAACCTTGTCCGGGCACCGGCACCTATATTCACCATGGTTTGGGCGATCATCGCACAGCCGCCCATGCCGCCGAAGAAGCCATTAGTGATATTGGCAATGCCCTGGGCTGTGGCTTCCCGGTTCGATTGCCCTTTAGTATTGGTCAGCTCATCTACTATGTTCAGGGTGAGCAGGCTTTCTATAAGGCCGACCCCCGCCATAACCAATGCGTAAGGAAAAATGATTTGCAGGCTTTCGAGATTAAAAGGAATCCTTGGGATATGAAAGGACGGAAGAGAACCGCTTACGGTGGCTATATCAATAACCTTTTTTGTTTCTATATTAAAGAAATGCACGATGCCAAATACAAGCAGTATGGCTACCAGGGAGGCCGGTACCGCCTTTGTAAACCGGGGCAAGATGAATACGATGCCGATTGCCAGTAGGGTAAGGCCGGCCATCAGGTAAAGAGCGGGTCCCTGCATCCAGCTTGTAGTGCCATTTTCAACAATCTTAAATTGAGCTAATTGGGCCATAAAAATAATGACCGCCAGCCCATTCAGGAAGCCATACATAACGGGTTGGGGGATCAGGCGTACAAACTTGCCCAGTTTAAAAACGCCTACAAGTATTTGCAGGATACCGGCCAACACTACAGCCGCAAACAGATATTCAACGCCATGTGCTGCGGCTAGTGCGACGAGTACTACCACTGTGGCGCCGGCGCCACCGGAAACCATGCCGGGCCTTCCTCCTAGTATTGCGGTAACCAATCCCATTAAAAAAGCGGCATAAAGGCCGGTAAGCGGGCTCAGGCCAGCCAGTATAGCAAAAGATAATGATTCCGGTATCATCGTCATGGCGACGGTAAGCCCGGCCAATACCTCATTTTTATAATTAATAGGTTGTTTTGGGGTGAAAAAGCGGAGCAGCGTTTGCATATGGATGAAAAGTAATATTAATAATCATTATACCGAAAACCCGGTATTTAAAATGTAATGTAATAAGCAGGAGCGAAATTAGCCGTTCGGCTGCTCCCCGCAATGGTATTTATATAAAATAAATGTTTCTGTTGCTATTTTACCGCAACGGGTTGCTGATTTTTCCACGTTTTGAGGAAATAGGGGATTGATTATAACCGCCCCGATTGTAAAAGAATATTTAAAATGAACCTTTAGTCATTTTTGTAGCCGATTGAATGCCAGTTGTTTAGTGTATTGTTTGCCCTCGCTGGCATGATATTTGAACTATAGCTGGTATAGCCTTGGCGCTATTACTTGTATGAAGATGGTCTGTAAAAGCAAAATTTAAATGTTTTTGTATATGGCAAATAGAAACACCAGGGAGATTTATAGCGCTGAAACCAGCAGTAATACCTTAATTGATTTTTTTAAAGAAAAATATAATGCTGCAGTGGCTGCAGAACTCCGGATCAGGAATCTCCTGAGTCAATTGAAGGGTGAATGCGAAGATGCTACCTTATTCCATTTTCTCAAAACCGAAAATCTGGAAGCAATGGGCTATGGAGCTGTGGTATCGCAAAACCAAGAGTTGCAACACCATTAAATAATTAATATAAATTAAAATTTTAACCTTTATTAAAAACAAATAGATATGAGAAGAGTCATCACCGCCTTATCAGGCATAGCATTAGCCGGAGGAACATTTATCTTTGCTTCTTCCTGTTATAAAGAGCAGGATTGGAATTGTGTATGTAAAGACAACCAGGGTCAGGAAACTACTGACCTCATCAGAGATAAAACAAGAAAAGAAGCTAAAGCCGAATGTGATTCTAAAATTAATATATTAGGATACGAAAGAGAATGTAAATTGTCTTTATTCTAGTCATTAACAGCACATTTAGCCTTTGTAAAGGGCATTTTTATCGACTGATAAGAATGCCCTTTTTAATATTGTTGCATTTAAGGTCGGGGAAGCCGGGGAATGTGTAGGATTCTGCAACAGTTTCTAAACTTTCAATAGAGTGTTATCGTACTAAAATGTCCTCTAGTTGATATTTTTTAGTACTTTTTGAGGTAAAAAGTTGTACATGTTCTAAAACTTGAGTACTTTGCTTCCTTCTTATCTTACTTCACACTATTATTACTTAAATTGTTAACATATGAAAGTATTAGTGATTGGGAATGATCGTAACTACGTGAATTTCTTAAGCAAAAAGCTAACTGAAGTTTCGATGGAAATAAAAGATTGCGAATCTCTGGCTGATGCTTCCATATTATTACAAAAGGAAGTATTTGAAGTCGTTATTTGTTGTCTCCCTCTGCTTCGTAAATCCTGCCCTTTTGAGCTAATGGAGGACCTGAACAGTTGTGTCGGGGATGCTGCTATTATTATTATTAGTGATAATATACAATTATATGCGGCGATGGACCTGATGCGCCAGGGAGTCTACACTTGTTTTAACCGTCCTTTCCCTTTAGAGCACCTGACAAAAGTACTCGCTGAAATTGGAGATCGCCAGGCTCTTAGCAGGGCTAAGACTGTTCCTGGTACAAAGCCGCCCGAGATCATGAAACAGGAGCCGGAAAAAATTGTGTTGTCTAAAAAGCGTTACGTTAGGGGAATCAGTACTGTAGCCAATAAAATGTATAGCCAGATCGACCTGGTAGGTCCTACATCCTTTAGTGTGATCGTATATGGAGAAACCGGTACCGGGAAAGAAGCGGTAGCACACCGCGTAGCTACGGCGAAAAGCGCTACAGCACCTTATATAGCGGTAGACTGTGGTTGCCTGACCAAAGAGCTGGCCTTGAGTGAACTGTTCGGTCATGAAAAAGGGAGTTTTACCGGTGCGGTAGCTAAAAAAACAGGCGCTTTTGAACTGGCTAATAATGGTACACTTTTCCTGGATGAGATCGGTAACCTGGATTACGAGGTACAGGGCTTCCTGTTGCGCGCGATACAGGAAAGAAAGATCCGCAGGGTAGGTGGTACCGAAGATGTCGTAACTAAAGTACGTATCGTAGTGGCTTCTAATGAAAACCTGGCTGCTGCGGTTAAATCCGGCAAGTTCCGCGAGGATTTGTATCACCGGCTTAATGAGTTTGAGATCACGGTGCCGTCTTTACGCTCGCGTCCCGAAGATTTACCTTTATTTATAGAACAATTTTTGATCGAAGCCAATATCGAGTTAGGTAAGAACGTACTTATGCCGGATGAGGAGGCTATGGATGCTTTACAGCATTACAACTGGCCCGGGAATATCCGTGAATTGAAAAATATAATCCGCAGGGCTTGTTTGTTCTGCCCCGACCAAACTGCTATCAACAGCAATTGTTTACCGGAAGAAATTCTTAATTATATGAACAATGAACCGGTGGAAATGGTTGCAGGCAGCAATGCGCCGGCAGTTATGGCGAGAATGAAGCGGGCAGGAGCGATCACGGTAGACGATATTGAAGAAGCCTTAAAATTATCTAATTATAATAAAACGCAGGCGGCACAATACCTGGGTATAGACCGTAAAACATTATATAATAAACTGAAGCGATTGAACGGAGATAATTAGTTCCTGGTTGATGAGAAATAGAGTGCATACAACAAGGCCCCGGATGAATCATCCGGGGCCTTGTTGTATATTGTATAGCGCGTTTGTATCAGATTCCAGGGAAAACCTGGTTTATTTTTCCGTTTCCTTTTTTATATTGTAGTATTCTGAACGGATTTTTGCTGTAGGCAAGTGGATCTGGAAGCCCAGGTTGAGGGATAGACCGGATACATTACCGGTACCATAAGTACCCTGGTACATTAACGAGGTTTCCAAAGCTACGTTCGGGGAAAGGAAATAAGCATAACCCGCTCCGAATCTAAGGTTGAAGCCCACTTCTACATCCGTTTGGCCGGCTACTCCTACTGCTGCTTCACCAAAGAAGCGGCCTTTGTTCAATACATTATCAATGTTGAATTCTTTAGGGGCAAAGTAGTAACGACCAAATGCACGAATCCCGTAGTTAAAGATGATGTCATTGTCTTTAACCGCATTAAAGCCTAAAGGTACTTCAGCACCAATAGCCAGGTTGTTTTGGACGAAATAACCTACTTTAGGACTAACCTGCAGGGAGAAATTACTGGCAGAGCCGAGGCCAAAACCTATGTTTGCCAGCTGACCACCCACCATTATGGTTCCTTTTTGTAATTGTGCGTAGCTGCTAAAACCCAGAGTCGTCAGTAAAAGTGTACTTGTCAGTATTCTTTTCATAATCTATAATTTAGAGGGTGAGTAAATAAATTTTTTACTTGTTTAAAGCTTTTGGGAAAATGTATAGTGTATTTAGGTATAGACTTAAGTGTTGCTTATTGAGCTACTTCGTCTAATAAGATAATATTGTTGTTGAATTCACGCAGGCGGGCCCGCAGGGTAACCATATCTCCTTCTTTCAAGGTATCCACACGTTTAATATCCAGTATGCAACATTTGATTAATAACGGTGTGGAATCTGCAGGACTATTGTTATCGCTGCACATCAGCGTTAAATAGTTGCAATCGTCTTCCGACAAGGATTTGGCCAGGTGCACGGTACCGGATAAGATCAATATATTGTCTTTGTACTTGTTCATAGCGATCCCGGAATTGCCGGTAAAATCGCTGCACATTTCTTTGGCGCTAACAGTTACCGGAGCTGAAGCCGGCTTTTCACTGAGTACCGTATCGGCATAAGGAGGTTCCTCATTTTTGTTCTGGTTATTGTTGTTCTTGCAGGAATAAGAAAAGAACAGCATGAAGGCTAACAGGCCTGAAACTAATGGCTTATTCATAAAATCGATTTAAAGGGTTAGTATCGCTAATCCTGGACTTAAATCTTACCAGCTGTCCGGCTGGTTCGTTTTCTATACAGGACCTTTTATAAGGTTATCCTTTTTATTGATCACAATCCGGTAGCCTTAAATCATCAGTTGCTTATGATAAGGCATCAAGGATAATAGTAGCAAAAACCAGGCCTGTAGCTGTTTTTAACAGAATTTCACATTTACAGGCCTGTTTAGCGGTTAAAAGTCGCTAAATGTGTTGTGGAAGCTGCCGGCTAAATGGGGAATACCCGTGGAAATATACCCCTTGTACCGGGATTTCATGCCTGTACTTACTGCATATGCGCGGTATTCATCGCGCTATGGTCTGATTATTGCAACAGTTGTGAGTACGAGTCATTTAGCTTAATTAAGGATTAAAAATTGAAATTATGGCGCATGAAAAAATTACGGTTAAAGGTTTAATAGGGGTCTTAAAAGATAGCTTTAAAGGTTTTATGGATGATAATGTAATGGGCTTGTGTGGTGCATTATCATATGCCACGATCTTCTCTATCGCCCCTTTATTAGTAGTCTTGATCGCTATCATCAGCTTTATTTATGGGGCTGATGCGGTGCAAGGGAATATTTACAGCTCGCTGGAAGAGATGATGGGTGCTGATGCGGCCCTTCAATTGCAGAACCTGGTGAAGAGCGCTTCTTTATCGGGTAAAAGTACCATGGCCGCTGTCATTGGTGTGGCTACACTGATCTTCGGTGCTTCTACTGTTTTTGCACAGATCCAGGGTTCTTTGAATACGATCTGGGGTATTAAACCGAAGCCTAGAAGTGGTATTGTAAAATTGCTGGTCAATCGCCTCTTGTCTTTTTCTTTGGTGTTGAGTATAGGTTTCCTGCTGATCGTTTCTTTGAGCCTTAATGCGGCCTTGTCTTATGTAAGCAACTATATTTTAGACTATTTCCCAGATGGTATGGGCGTATTAATTAATGTGCTCAACTTCATCATAACCTATTTGATATTAGCGGTTTTATTCGGGTATATTTTTAAAGTGCTACCCGATGCCAAGATCCGTTTCCGGGATGTAGCGGTAGGGGCTATGGTCACGGCGGCCTTATTTATGATCGGGCGATTACTCATCTCATTATACATAGGATTTTCTAATTTTGACGATACGTTTGGCGCTTCAGCCGCGATTATCGTTATTCTCGTCTGGATCTATTATTCTTCATTGATCCTTTATTTTGGTGCGGAGTTTACCAAAGCCTGGGCGGTGAAGTTTGGTTATAAAATTTACCCGGATAAGTTTGCCGTAACGACTAAGCTTGTAGAGATAGAGGTGGAAAATGCACCGGTAGAGACGTTGAACAAAGAAGTCCGGGAAGCAACAACAGAGGATAAAAGAGATACCGGTAACTGGAGGTTATAAGTAGGAAACAAGAGAGGGCAAACTTATGGCTTGTGTTAAAGGCAAACAGCTTTTAGTGCAAGCCATAAGTCACTTCAATACCACTTTTGGTGGCAATATTGCGGAATACGGCCTTTTTCAAAATCTGCGCCTTCATGACCAGGATCACTTTCTCGCTCCGGTTGTTACGGATCACTCTTCTTTCTTCAAACATCGTTATGCGGATATAATCAAAGTTGTTGAGTCGTAAGAGGTCCACAATGGCTAAAGCTTCTGATAATTGAAATTCCATATTGATCGTGTTCGTGACAGGATAATGTAAGTAAGTATGAAGGTGAGTCATGCATAGGCCGCTTTTATTGCTGCCATTACTTACACGGTTTATATAAGGTACTTCAATTAATATGCCAAAGCGGGCCTGGCGGCAATAATATTTATCTTAAAAATGTTCCTGCTTAAAACAGCTGCTACGATAACCAATAATAAACCCGGAAGCAAAAGCTCCCGGGCATTTTTGTTTTAGCTGCAAAGCTCGGCAGCAAAACTATAGGCGTAGCCTATTATTTCCAATCCTCCATTTCTTCAACGGGGATTTGTTTGAGGAATTCATCAAAGCCTGCACCGTCGTTGTCGGAATACATCCCATATGAATCCATGACATAACCGGTATTGCCTTCTTTATCTCTTATCAGGTAGATGGCGGAGTTATCGCCGGGGTCAGACATGCCTTCAAAGCGGAAGATCTTGATGATGGTGAGGTCTTCCGGGTTATAGATATTACCCATTCCCTGTAGTTTGCCGTGATCGGAGAGTTTCAATTCATTGTCCATGCCACGTGCTTTTAATTTTTCTAATACTTCGGTAAGGGTGCTCATGGCGCCCATGTTGTCCTTACTATTCATAACATTCAGGTTTGATTATCAATAAATATATTGCAAATTTTGTGCCAGAGGATGTCGGTATGAGGTCTATTTGCCTGATTATTAGTTAAAAATACGGGAAAACCAGTATTGTGCAAAGTTATTAATTATAAGACATTTGTGTTTAATTTATAACTTTATATGAAACTACATTCTCTTAAGATTTCAGGATATAAAAGATTAAAAGAGGTAAATATTCTTTTTGGTGATGCAACATTTCTAATAGGGCAAAATAACTGCGGAAAAAGTTCTATTATTAAGGCCATTGAAGTTTTATTATCTGCTAAAAAGCAATTATCAAATGCTGATTTTCATTCAATAATTGATAAAGAAACCAATGAACTAAAAGTCGATACTAATTTAGTCATAATAGAGGCAGAATTTAGAAATCTTCCTGATGATGCGAAAAATTGGCGAGGATTTAAAGGCAGAATTTTTAATTATCAAATTCCACAAGACGTTGAAGAGACTGGTTTGTCAGTAATTTATCGTAAGACCTTTGAATTAGGAAAAGATGTTATAATTGAGTTTAAATCTAAAGTTCGCACTCTGAAAAATGAATTTAAAGATTTAAAAAAACCGCAAGAATTCATTGATAAAGGAATAAACGTAGAACTAGTGTCAGGCTATTTTCCTGAATTAGATAAATCATTAACAAGTAAACAGAAAGAAAAATTGGATGAAATTGATGAAGTTTGGGATATTTCTGATGAAGAAACTTGGTTTCAGAATCCGGGTGGAATTCCAGGCAATGTACTAAAAATGCTTCCTCGATTTTTGCTAATTCCAGTTGATGTTGGTTTGCATGAGATTCAGGGAAATGGAAGTGGTGTATTGAGTACTACTCTGGGTGAATTATTTCAGACAGTGAGAGAGAATTCAGAAAATTTTAAAAATGCACAAGTTCATTTAAATAGTCTAGCAAAGGAATTAGATCCTGGTGATGAAAATTCTGAATTTGGTAAAATGATGATGGATTTAAACAATGTATTGTCAACTGTTTTTCCCGATTCAAAGTTGCACGCAAGTACAAGTTTAAGTGATCCGTCAAGCCTTAAGCCTATTTTTAACGTTGAGATGTCTAGCAATATAAGAACATCGGTTGAAAATCAAGGAACTGGAATGGTAAGAGCTACTGTTTTTGGAATGTTACGTTACAGACAATTATGGTTATCTAAGAAAGAGGATGAGCATGCTCGTTCTTTAATAGTTTGTTTTGAAGAACCTGAAACATATTTGCATCCGAGTGCTGCAAATCAGATGAGAGAAGCAATATATGAACTAAGCTCAAATACAACTCAAATAATTGCCACTACACACTCCCCTTATATCATAGATTTGTCACGGAAGCCAAATCAAGTTTTAAACAGAATGTTTAATTGCGGTAACCATGTTGAATGTCACACCTTTAGCGTTACTGAAAAGTTTAAGGCATTACAGGAAAGTGATAAAGACTATGTCAAAATGGTTCTCAAAATTGATAATCATGTTGCTAGAATGTTTTTTACAAAAACAGTAATTATAATAGAGGGTGATACCGAAGACATATTAATTAAAGAAACATTAAGACGTCTGGATAGATCAAAATATTTTAAAATATTATCAGATTTTGAAATAATTAAAGCTAGAGGTAAAGCATCAATAATAGGAATTGTTAAATATCTTACATCTATGGGGATAAAACCTATTGTGGTACATGATCTGGATTCTGGAGAACCCAATGCAGAAAAATACAACCAACCAATTTTAGATGCTTTAGGTAATAACGGACGTGTAGTAACGATGAAAAATAATGTGGAACAAGAACTAGGATATGCGGCTAATTCTGAAAAACCATTTAATGCATATAAAAAATCACTAGAATGGACAGATAATTGGGATGACCTACCAGAAAACTGGCGTATTAAAATGGGTCAGATTTTTGATCAATATATCTAATGTTACCTCCTCACTCCTTTTTTTTAAGCTCCGTATCTTTTCGACAAAACGTCCTCATCTTTTCCTAAAAGATGAGGACGTTTTCATAAGGTTATATCATAGAGCTAATTAAGCCACTTACTCCTCCAGCTCCTTCAATCCCCGGTTCAGGCTTCTCACAGAAATACCCAGATAAGCCGCCATATCTTCCTTTGATAATTCGATGTCCTGCTTGGCCTTTAATGCCAGCAGCTTGCCCAGGCTATGCTCCAGGGTATACAATTGCTGGTAAGAGGCCCGGCTGGCAGTATTCACGATCCGCTCGGCAAAAGTATTCAGCATCAACTCGTTCAAACTAAAATCTTTTTGTAGTAAAGAGCGAAAATACGGAACAGAAAAAGCATAAACTGTTACTTCCGTCATCGCTTCAATATTGCACAGGCAGGGAATCCGGCGCAACATTTCGATATCGCCGAGTATTTCTCCCTTCCCCAGGAATTCCAGGATATAAGCTTTATCATTATGCTCCGAAAAATAGCATTTGGTAATGCCTGCTTTAATCAGCATCACCTTGGTCGCGGCTTCGTCCTGGCAAAACAATTTCTGCCCCTTCGTATATTGCCGGATTACAATATCCTCTTTGCGCTCCTGTTGGCTATAAAGCGCTTCGGCATAAGCTAAAAATGAATCATTGGTACGTAACATAAGCTGCCCGGGACAAATGTCCTTGTTTGAAGTATTTTCCTTCCTGACCTTTGCACCTGTTGACAAAGATAAACACGGATATGAAAACAAAGATCAATCTAGATGAATGGGCGCGTAAAGAGCATTATTTGTTCTTTTCACAATTCCAGGAACCGTTTTTCGGGGTGACGGTAAAAGTGGAAGTAACACAGGCCTATCGCCAGGCTAAAACAAAAGGACTTTCTTTCTTCCTGTACTACCTGTACCGGGCCATGAAGGCGGCGAATGATATTGAAAATTTCCGCTATCGTATCGTTGAAGATGAGGTATACCTTTTTGATAAAGTAGATGCTTCTCCTACCATCAACCGGCCTGACGGCACTTTTGGCTTTGCTTATATGTATTATGAAACAGATGAATCCTTATTTTATACAAAAGCAAAGGCGGAGATCAAAAGAACGCAGGAGTCTACTTCTTTGATGCCCGCTGTTTCCGGTGAAAATCTTTTACATTGCTCAGCGATTCCCTGGATCGATTTTACCGCGCTTTCCCATGCCCGTAGTTTCCATTTCCCGGATAGTTGCCCGAAGCTTTCTTTTGGTAAAATGACCGGGCAGGATGGGCTGTTGCAGATGGCGGTTTCGATACATGGGCACCATGGTTTAATGGATGGTTACCATATCGGTCAATTTATAGAAAGGTTCCAGGAATTACTGAACGAATAGGTAAGCGACGATAAGACACCCTCTAAACTAAAAACAAAACTCCTGTCACATTGAGCCAGTCGAAATGCGGCAGGAGCTGGACCTCAAATTTGTCTATATTTCGACGGAGCTCAATAGGACAAATTTGATTGCTTTTTACGCGGTCTTTGATGCTTTTAAGCTAATTTAGTAGCTAAACGCCTATTAAATGCCGGCAAAGATGAATAGCATTGAAGCGCAAATGGAAGGCTGTATCCTTGGGGGCAGCATTGGTGATGCCTGGGGCAGTAGTTATGAAAATGAAGTTATAAAAGAAGATCGCAACACTTTTTACTGGGGCGGAAAACCGGAAGTGAAGCGGCAATGGGGTATCACAGATGATACCCAACTCACCTTAGCTACCTGCGAAGTGTTATTGGATCCTCCTTTTCACCCGGAAAAGCTACTCCGGAAAATCCAGCTGTGTTACCGCAGCAATAGGCTGAGAGGGTCGGGATCCGCTACCCTGAAAGCCATCCTGGATTATGAATCCGGGATATCATATATGCAGACCGGAAGAAAAGGGGAGTATGCAGCCGGTAACGGTGTCGCAATGCGTATTGCGCCATTTGCGTTTTTTCCAGAGACTGATCGTGCAACTATATATGAAGCCTGTAGGATCACGCATCAGAATGACGAAGCTTATGCCGGAGCATTAGCCGTATACCATGCGATTAAAGCTATTATAGACCTTAGGTGAGATGGCCTTAATAATTTGATCGAGCTCATTTTACCGGAACTCCCGGATACCCTTTTAAAAGACCGGTTGATTGAATTGAATAGTAATCCTGGGCTGAGTACGACCAAAGCTGTTGCGATGTTGGGAACCGGAGGTTATGTAGTACACTCGGTTCCCTTTGCTATTTTTTGTGCTTCAAAGGTCCGGGAAATAGGTTTACAGCAAATGTTTACGGAGATCATTGCAGCAGGTGGTGATACGGATACCAACGCTTCTATTGCAGGGCAGATCGCAGGGACGCTAATCGGCAACCAGGGTATACCTGCCGCGCTACTGGATCAATTGAAACTATTAAAGGAATATGACTGGATCAGTCTTACTGTTCAAAGGCTAAAAGAAAGTCTAAGGGATAATTGCGAATAATAGGAAGGTTGTTTTAATTTGCAGCATCTGTCAAGTACTTGCTTAAGTAGTGCATTGCTTGTTCAAATATTTATCTCTTTTTAGCCAGATAAGCATTAACAGTTGATCATTTAATGAAATTCAGAGTCGCGTTAAAATATATATTAATTTACCTGGGGCTTAATTTAGCCGGGATTTATATAGCATCAAGTTTTTGGTGGACAGACGAGGTAACGTTGTCCTATTTAGGAAGGGAAAAGCTTGCCCTGTTATTTCCACGTGTATCTGCTGGATGGGCATATTGTTTTTAAGTATTTTAATAGCCCGATTGATCCGGCTTAAACCAGATCCTTATGGCTTTATAAATCTTTTTGATCTTCAAGATTTAGAATTCTTCAGTAAAGTTAATCTGGATGAAACCCAAAGAAAGAAATTAAACTTCGCAATTCCATTTATTGCTTTCCCGCTAATGATTGCAAGTATAACCGTATTTATCTTATCCATGAAAGCTATAGCATCCTTTCATTTAAGTAAGTACGGGAAAATAGAAAAAACGACAATCCTTTCAACCGAAAATTCTATAAAAGGTATACCATATAATCATATTGAATATGCTAATGGATATCGTACAAATCTTCCTCAGAGAATCTACCGGATCAATGATACGGTAATGATCATCTATTCTGAAAAGAACCCCAATGTAGTGACTTATTTTGAAGATTACAAGGAGCGAGATTAATGAGATTGTATTATTATTGCAGTCCATTCGTATTTGAAAATGAAAAATATAATCGTTCTTTTCTTCTTTGTAATTGTTGGTATTTGTAGCCGGGCCCAGCAACAGAGCCCTTTTCCTGCATCGGTGCAGGTTGAAAAGACCGCTGCACTTCAAAGAATTAAAAACACTAAGTTTTTCGTGCAGCTGCCAGAAAACTATAGACCTGGTCAAATCCAGATGCGTATTGAAAGAGATGCGCAGACCTTCTTGCAGGTTGTAGAACTTCCCGGGATCAGTTTTAAGGAGGAAAAAGAAACAATTTCAAAAAGTCTTATTGAAAATGACATTATGAAGTTGAGGATTCAGCCTCTTAAGTATAATAATTATGATGCCTTTTATTTTTCGGGTTCTTCTGCAAAGACAGGAGAGGCTACCTTAGGCATAGCATTCGGAGATGAATACCTTACGGTAATTATTTCTGGTGTTTACCAGGCAAACGATAAGGAGGCGATGAATGAATTGCACCGGATGTTGTCTGCTTCTTATTACGATGCATTGTTTGAAGTGGATCCCCTGGAACGGTTTAAGCTCACTTTAGATCTTGAAATAACGGGCTTTAAAGTAGCCGCGGATAGAGGTGTCAGTCTCGTCTATACTTTAAACGGAATTGCGGATGAAGGTAAGGAGGAATCTATTTCTTCAATCAAGATATATTCCATGAAGGCTGCAGATTTCCCTGAGGCAAAGGAGCAGCTTGAATACATTTTGGATTCCGACAATTGGAGCAAGGTGTTGCAAAGCGAAGAAAAGGAAACTGTAATTAATGGCAACCGTGCCTATACTCTATTAAAGAAATTAGATTTTGGCGATCAGGTTTTGGTAACTATGTATTATGTAGTAATGCACAAAGGAAACAATTCCTTTATCTACATAGCTACGGACTACGATAACGGGAAGTGGCTGGAACAGTTCCGCAAAACAGCGGAGCGTATTCAATTGCAATGATTGTGTTCGTGGTAGTTTTCTTTTGATGTATGAACTTTAAATATTAAATGCGTAAAAATATTTTCTATTTCGAACCTTTGAAAAGGTTTGATTATATATCCATAGCTGTTTACCTGCTGCTGAGCCTGGTTTTATTGGGGTTTAATTATAATGATTCGCTTGAAGCTAACCGGACATTAATATTTACTTACGGTTTGGGTACAAGCATGTTTCTTTATGGTTTTTGTTACCGTTCATTAAGAAATCTGACGGTATATTTTATCTGGATTATTATTGCCTTAATTCACTTTTTTATCTATTTGCAAATAAAGGATGAACCTGCTTTAGCAGGACGTGGTGGGCATGCTTCGCTTACCTTCAGGAATATAATTTTAATGTTACTGCTTTTCCAGGTATTGCGTTTTATAAATATTAAGGTACAGAATCAGGAGTTAGTAGCTCCGTCAAGAGGGGCCCAAACGGATCTTTTTGATGAAAGAAAAGTCAATGTTGCTGATTTTATCTCTTTCTTCATTTATATTCTTACCCTCTTCATACTTTCCAGGTATATATAATGGTATTTGATTGAAGAAAAAAATATGATGGCCAGGAGTGTTATATCCCCAAAGAACTGAGCCATTCCGAAATACAGCGACTTATTGCGTATTTGAAAGATTGATATACCGGATAATTTTATACTTATTGATGCTGCTTCCGGTAAATTTTCGTTTTAGTTTTTGCTTAATTTCGCTTTGCAGCCCGAAACAGACTAAAGCTGCTTAAGCATAATAAAATGAGATCATTTAATAAGAAAGTCATCGGAGGTGCACTGTTACTGTTACTTGGCGGAACAAGTCCCGTCCTGAGCCAGGAAAAAGAAGTAAACTTTAACCGGGAATACATAAAAGCAAACGATCAGCAGACTACTATAGAGATCAATGAGGCCCAGGAGCTGATCTATATCATTTTGTCGGTAACGGAATTCGGGCAAAAAAATCCAAACATGACCCGCCAGCATACGCCTTATTTTGAAGCGGTAAAGCAACACTTTCTCCCTTATGCCGGGCTACCTGTAGTGAAGCAGTTTGACAGCTTATTAAACCAGAATATTATCAACTATTTTCTCCTGGCCGGAAATGCTTATGGCTTCCGCTTTAAAGGAGATAAACTGGTGCCGGCACAGGTCTACAACTTCCCGGCAAAAGGCATCGGTAAGTTCGAGGTAAAAACCAACCCGGTAATTACTTACCTGGATGGATTAAATGAGTTCGTTAAAAAATCCGGCTACCGTAAATTTTATAAGGCACATAGCAGCTATTACGACAGCCTGAAAACGGAATACAGGGAGTTTGCGGACATTGCTGCCCAAAAACAATGGCTGGAAAACAAGTTCGATACCCGCATCAATAGTTACCGTGTGCTGACCTCACCCCTGATTGCCGGTATGAATGCCACTCATACTTTTGAAGACAATGCGTTTAAAGAAATGCTGTTGTTCCTGCCTACCATAAAGCATAACCCGGACTGGACGGAGTCATTCAATAAAGCGATCAATACCAGGGTAATCTTTACCGAGATCGATCATAACTATGTAGGGCCGGTGAGTGAACAGTATAAAGATAAGATCAACCTCATTTTTGACAAAAGGGACATTTGGGTAGATACCACGAACAAGAGCACCGAGCATTATCCTAACCCGGTAAAAGTGTTTGATGAGTACCTGACCTGGGGCCTCTTTATCTTATATGCTTACGATCATTATAATAATAAAGAAGTTCGTGATGAAGTAGTGAAAAATGTAAATGAAATGATGATCAAAAAAGGTTTTCCAAAAGGAGCTGCTTTTAACGAAGAATTGCTACGCCTGTACCAGTTGCATAAACCGCTAAAAATAGCTGACATATATGTACCTTTATTAGAGTGGAGTGCGACTCAATAGGATGATCATGGTCCAAAAACTAATCTTATGAAATTATTATTTGCTTTACCTGTTATGCTGCTGTTCGTTTCCTGCAAGGAGGCTAATAACAATAATATGAATGGCAAGGTGCTTGCTGAACCTTGTGCCTGTGAAGGGAGGTCGGATTCAGATACGGTATTTTTTGCGACTAAGGTACAGTTGCAGGAAGTGGGCGGCAAAAAGGTAATCCGCTACAATTGCGCTACCATAGCCACCGCAATCGCTTCTGTCAACGATGAAGCCGGGATGGAACGTTGCGAAAATATCTATGAATTGGAATGTGTTGCTGCGGTAAAGGACAGCTTAGTATTGTCTGATAGCTTTACTTATTTTTCGGAAGATATGAGGGCAATGGATTATAATGCCACAGGAGCACAAAACCTGTTTTTTGAAACTTTAAAAGGTAAGCAAACTCCTTACTTTGAGTTTAGGGTGGTGAATAAAGAACTGAAGGCTATTTCAAAACTAAACATGTAGTAAATGTCCCTTAATTATGCGGTTTTCCAGGGATAATTATACAAAAGCCTTGATTTGGATTATATAGGTAAAATTTATTTAATTTATAGTAATTAACGTTTACCGTTATGCTTGTTTCATTAATGATTTAACACCCTGTACATATGAATGCATCTGTTATCCTGGCCAATCGCTTCCGGGAAGTGATCCTGGACGGTACCTGGATCGCCAATACGAATTTTAAAGACCAGTTGGAACAAGTAGACTGGCAACTAGCGCATCAAAAAGTGCAGGAGCTGAATACGATTGCAGTACTGGCGCAACATATCCACTATTACATTAAAGGCATTAACCAGGTATTTCGCGGGGGAGACCTGGAGATCAGCGATCAATACAGCTTTGACTTCCCGTCCATGAACTCAGAGGAACAATGGAAGGCTTTCCTGGCTACATTCTGGGAAGACGCACATAGCTTCGCCGACCTGGTGGAAAAGATACCGGATACAATGCTGCAGGAAGTCTTTGTAAAAGAACAATACGGTACTCATTTAAGAAACATTGAAGGAATGATCGAACATTGCTATTATCACCTGGGCCAGGTCGTTTTGATCCGGAAGCTATTAAACAAGGCGCAATAAGTTTTGTTGTACCTCCTTAATCCTGGACTACTGCTATTTGTTCCAACTGGACCAGTTTGCGTTTTTACGATCCTGTTAATTTTGTGTCTTTTATGAAGATCCTGTCACACGGACTGTAAAAGATTAATCGTATAAATATGAATACAGGTAACCTTGTTATCCGCAAAGCCGTAGCAGCTGATAGTGAGCAGCTCTGGCAGCTTATGAAAGAGCTGGCTGTATTTGAGCACTACATAGATGCCTTTGCCATTACACCCGAAATAGTAAAGGAGAGCGGCTTCCGCAAAGATCCGCCCGATTTTTACAGTTTCGTAGCAGTGGATGAGGAACGTATTGCCGGTATGCTGGTGTATTATTTCATTCCCTACACAGCGCAAAATAAGCCGGCTATTTATCTTAAGGAATTATATGTGTCCGGTGAGTATAGAGGACAGAAAATAGGCGAGCGTTTAATGGAAGCACTGCGCGAAGCAGCCATCAATCAGGGCTGCAGTACCATCAAATGGACGGTAGCGCCCTGGAATGAGGCCGGTATACGGTTTTACGAGCGCTTAGGCGCCCGCGAAAATAAAGATTGGCTTAATTATGAATGGTCACTGTAATAGTAAAGGATTAATAAACGAATTAAATAAGCATGGAACCTGTAACTATTGAACCGCTAGGCAAAGGCCAGCTCGAAGCATTGCTACAAATAGGCCGCACTACATTTCTGGAAACCTTTGGCGAACGAAACAGCGCCGAAAATATGGCGCAATACCTGGAGCAGGGATTTGCCCCTGGAAAAATTAAAGCAGAGCTGGAAAATGAGTATTGCCTTTTTTACGGCTTGGAAAAGGGCGGGCAGCTGATCGCTTACCTGAAACTGAATTTCGGGCCTGCGCAAACTGAATTAAAAGACCCTGCGAGCTTGGAGATCGAAAGAATTTATGTGTTACAGGCTTTTCATGGTACCGGGGTAGGACAGTTGTTGTATAATAAGGCAATCGAAGTAGCGCAGCAACACCAGCTGGACTACCTATGGTTAGGTGTTTGGGAAGAAAATAAACGGGCTATCCGTTTTTATGAAAAGAATGGCTTCGTTACCTTTAGCCAGCATATCTTCAGGGTGGGTGCGGAAGAGCAAACCGACCTTATGATGAAAAAGCAACTCAAGGAATCTGATTAATTTTATTCGCCCGGTTCAGGCTTAAATAATTGCTGGCAATTATCACAATAAAAAGTCCTGCGTTTTGTTTTTCCGAGGTAGTCTTTTTGTAAAGGGATATTACAGCGGTTACAGGTAGTCTTAGTATGTGCCAGCCAGTGTTTTTTTAAGGTGAACTCTTTTTTCCAGTGCAGGAAATCGAAAGCATAGACGCGCGTTTCCATAGCCAGTTTGGATAAGGCCCGGGCGGGCAGATCAGCTACTGTATTAAGCGGATGGAGTTTAATGCGGTACAAAACTTCGTTCTTAATAATGTTCCCGGAACCGGCAAAAATATTCTGGTCGAGCAAAGCATCACACAATAGGGTAGCCGGTTGCGCTTTAAGTTTGGCTACCGCCTTTTTTGCATCCCAATCATCGTTCATAATATCAGTACTCCAGTCATAGACTGCATCCAGGTCACCTTCAATAAACTTTACTGAGCAACTATAGAAATTGATAAAGCCATTGTCAAACTGAAGGCTTAGCCTCGGCGTAGTTTCTTTGGTAGTATTGACGAGGTAAGAGCCAAAGAGCATGAGATGGATGCGGACGGTAAAATCAGGGAAACAAATCAGGAAATGTTTGCCCCAGGTTTTAAATGCGATTACCTTTTCACCCTGGCAACGTTCAATCGCTTCTTTACTGTTACCGGATACGGCTGTAACTTTTTTTCCTTCAAAGATTTGCACCTCTTCTTTCAGGATAACTATGGACGGACCTTCTGGCATAAACAGGTAATTAAAATGAAGCAATATTTATATATAGCGTAACAATAGGTATGCCATAAATTAAATGCAATAATTCCTTTCCTTAACTATTGCCCCTATTCATAGAGGGCATTAAATTCCACAACAGATCTTTAAGTTATACGCCATATTTTCCTCTATTCGGGGAATTTGTATTTACCCGCTGCCGATACAGTTTTACTGGCAGCATATTTGTATTTGTTTTAATGATACTATTGTTATAACCGGAAACAAAAAGATCACGATGCCTTCTTCAGTCATTCAAAAATATAGATATGATGAAACGCTGAAAGCGCTCGAGATCACTTTTGTTTCCGGTGCTATATATGTATATAAGGATATTCCTTTAGCAGTAGTCGACCGCTTCCGGGAAGCATTCAGTAAAGGCATATTCTTTAATAAATATATCAAGCCAAAGTTCGCATTTGAACGTATAAAATAGCGGGAATAGGTATTTAGAATAAAACAAGGCATTATGCAATATTATATCGGTTGTTCAGGTTTTTACTATAAAGAATGGAAGGCGCTTTTTTACCCCGAAGGACTGCCGGCCAAAGACTGGTTTAAGTTCTACTGCAAGCATTTTAATACGATAGAGATCAATTCCAGTTTCTATCGTAAACCTTCATTGGCAAGCCTGCAAAAATGGTATGCAGATAGCCCGCCGGATTTCCTGTTCTCCATGAAGGCACCGCGACTGATCACTCATTTGAAACGGTTTCAGATAGAGCAGGAGGAAATCAATGCCTTTTATGAATTACTTGCAGAAGGCCTGCAGGAAAAACTGGCAACAGTTTTGTTCCAGTTACCTCCTTCTTTCAGCTATACCCCGGAGCGCCTGGACCTGATCTGTAGTCAGCTGGATAGCCGCTGGCATAACGTATTGGAGTTCCGGCATGCCAGCTGGTGGCAACAAGCTGTGTTTGATCGCCTGCAACAACAGCAACTCATCTTTTGCGGGCAAAGTTATCCCGGCGACCTGCCGGAAACGCCGGTAATTAATAATGAACTTATCTATTATCGCTTTCATGGCAAACCGGTTTTATACAAATCTGAATACAGCCCGGAAGTATTACAAGATACATTGGAAGCAATAGCGGCAAAAGCGGAACGTGCTTTTATTTTTTTCAACAATACCTGGGGCCCGGCAGCCTTGCATAACAGCAGGCAGCTACAGGAACTGGCCCTTCAACGCCCATCCGGTATAGTATAGAAGGTTATTGCTTTGCCGGTGAATGCTACAAAAGGGAAGCAGAACACGGATTTTCCGGTTCTGCTTCCCCAATATACATTTATGTAGACCGTTTATTTAGGTGCGGCCACCTCTTCCATCCGGATTACCCCGTCCTGGTAAGCGATAAACCGGCAGTGGATATTAATGGTGTTACCGGCACTTATCGTATCATTGGCGACTTCATCCCGGATACATTGTTTGATCACTATAGATAAGGTGCTGGTATCCCTGCTATCCGTATGGTTACAGTTCATGATTACATTACGGCAGTTATTATCTAATGGCTCCGGTGCGGACTGTGCAACCGTTCCGGATAGGACTAATATATTATCCTTATACTTGGTTACCGCCATAGCTGCATCAGTATTGAAATGCGCACATAATTCAGTTGCGCTTACGGCAACCGGAACAGTGGTTTTTCCGCCGGAAGCCGGCTCGCCAGCTTTGTAGCTTTCTGACCGTTCTTCGGTGTGATTACTACGGCAGGAACCAATCATTAGTAAGGTAAGGAAACTTATTCCCTGGATCAGGATACGTATCATGGGCTTATTTTTTGCTGTTTATAAGAGACTCCATTTATTATCACATCGCATCAATACTACTACCTATTACGCTTCTGCTGTTTCGGGCGCTTCTTTTTCATCGGCTTCATCACCTTCTTCTGCGGCTTCGAAATTGATGGCCGTTTCTGCGATATCGGTCAGGTGCAGGTCTGTTTCTTCTTCTTCATCTAATGTTTTCTGTAACAGTTTGGCTGCTTTAGTTTGCCCCAGCGTATGGGCAATAGCTACCAGGCCGCCATAGCTGGCAATCTCGTAGTGCTCCACTTTCTGGGCTGCGATGATCAGGCCGGCATCTCTTGTCGCTGATCCTTCAGGTGTATTTTTGATTATTTCTTCTGCTTCCTTTAAAATGCCTTCCATAGCGGCGCATTTTTTGGCTTCAGCCGGCAGGCCAATTTGCTCGAATACTTTTTCTAAACGGGAAACATGTTTTTTAGTTTCCATTTCGTGATCTTCAAAGGCTTCGGTCAGTTCTTCATTCGTCGCTGCCTGCTGCATTTTTTTTAAGCCTTCTATAATGGCTTGCTCCGCCCAGTACATATCTTTCAATGCATCCGTGAATAATTGCATCAGCGGGGCATTCTTGTCTTCCCGGGTATTTGTGTTATTGGCAGTATCGCTACTGCGCGTAGTTGTTTTTTTTGTGGTTTGAGGCATGATAATCAATTTTAAAATGAGCATAAATAAAGCCGCCATTGATCATTGGCTGAACAAACAAAACAGGTGATGTTTTCAGATCAATGACGGCTTAAATCAAATTGTTATTGTTTTACTTAATCAGGGTTTAGCTGTTTTTTCTGCTGCCATACCCACTACGACCGCCGCCATGTGAAGCGCGTCCGCCCATAGCGGCTATTTCTTTTACACGGGCTTTGCTCATACCGGCAAAACCTCTTTTGCCGCTGCCACTGTTGCTACCGGTGGAATTACCGCTGCGTGAAGAACCGCCTCTCGAGGAACTGCTTCCTGAAGAAGATCCACCACGTGAAGAAGAGGAGCCACTTCCACTTCTGCTGCCACTACCGGAATTGCCTCGTGAAGAGGAAGATCCGCCACGTGATCCTCCACTACGGCCGCTACCGCTGCCGCCGGAATTACCGCGTGAAGAAGGGGAACTGCCTCTGCTACTACCACCGGAATTACTACGACCGGAGGAAGAAGATCCGCCGCGTGAAGAACCACCACGGCCGCTTCCGCTGTTGCCGCCGGAATTAGTACGGGAAGAAGATCCGCCACGTCCTGAAGAACTGTTGCTGCGTCCGCCACCTGAGGCACGTCCTCCTTTAGCGGCTATACGGCGTACTTTTTCGCGGTCCATTGAGGCAAATCCTCTGCCCCCGGAACTACGACGACCACCGCGGGAAGAACCGGAGTTATCGTCATCATCTTCCTCGTCCTCTTCTTCATCGTCGTCGTCATCATCCTCGTCATCCCAGTCCTCATCCTCATCATCGTCGTCGTCTTCGTCATCCCAGTCTTCATCATCATAATCTTCCTCATCGCCATCGTACTCATCATCATAGTCATCCCCGTTTTCACCTGCTTCATAACCTGCCTGGTAACCGGCCTGATAACCTTGCTCGTACGCATCATCATCTTCTTCATCATACTGGTCGTTGCCGTAAGTGCTCGTGTTACTGCGACGGTTACCATTACCGGATGAACTGCCATAACCTGAACGGTTAGAAGAGGTATTTCCTCTGTTGCTACTTTTTGCCATGATAGAAAAAATTTAATAATTAGTAATAAACAGTCTTCATCAAAAAGCAGGCCGATGGATTAAGGTCTAAAGACCAGGTGCCGGAAAATTTAGGATTCCAGACTAAGCCATAAATTGGCGTATAAGTCAAAGTGGTCCGGCTTTTTGCACTGATTTTATATTTGAAAGCAGCAGTTGCGCCACTATAAGGAAATGGACCTAAATTATTGAGCTCAAATTTTTTTTAAATATGGGCATGATGGAATCGAAGTCCGGTAAAATCAACAGAAGTTGTAGAAAGAAATTCCACATATTATACATATTCTACAGAAAATGCTTATGGCCGCTCCTGAATAAAGGTTCATATGAATCCCCGGATTAATTATTTTTTATTCAGGAGCTATCCCGGTAGTCATAAAATCAAAGCACTTTAAGCCTATCATAAAAGCTTACTCCCGATTGCTCATTTTCTGGTATGATTAATGGGATAGTTATCTGGAATCTATATAACACTTAAAAATAATAATTATGAAGAAGTATCTCTTTACAGTAGCCGCTTTGTTGCTGGTGATTACTTGCGTCAATGCACAACAACGTAAGACCTCCGGGAAGGAATCTGCAAATAAAGAACAGGACCAGGACTTCTTCCAGCAGGCTGCTGCTTCAGGTAAGGCGGAAGTGAGATTGGGCGAGCTGGGGCAGTTACGTGGTACGCATGTCATGGTAAGAGAATTCGGGATGATGATGGTGAAAGATCACCAGCAGGCAAACCAGGAACTGGAAGCACTGGCAAAACAGGAAGGCTATGCAGATATGCCGGAAGTAGCCGAAGCTGCTGATGTGGAAGCTTATCAACAACTTACGAAAAAGAAAGGTGCCGAGTTTGATAAAGCCTTTGCCCAGCAAATGGTCAAGGACCATCAAAAAGCGGTTCGCTTATTCACGATGCAGGCCGAAAACGGTAAAGAGGGACCATTGAAGCGTTGGGCCGCTCAAAAATTACCGGTATTGAAAGAGCACCTGGAACATTCCCGGAAACTACAGGAAACCATAAAACAAAAATAAGTGATGTATTAAAGGTAAAATGAGCTATTATGAAAGCAGCAGTAATACATGGATTAGGTAATATATCCTACGACCAGGTAAATGACCCGCAACTGAAAGACAGCCGCGACATCATTCTTAAAGTAACCTCGACCGCTATTTGTGGTTCTGACCTTCATATCTACAGTGGCGGCTTTCCCCAACCGCGGGATATGGTGCTTGGACATGAATTTATGGGTATTGTTGAAGAGGTAGGGAGCGATATCCGGAATCTTAAAGTTGGGGACCGGGTGATCGTTCCATTCCCGATAGCCTGTGGTGGGTGTTTTTTCTGCCAACATGAATTGCCGGGTCATTGTGAAAACAGTAACCCGGAGCACTACGGCCCTGAAGGCGGTATAGCAACAGAGAAAGGTGGCGCATTGTTCGGTTATACCGATCTGTATGGTGGTTATGACGGCGGACAGGCCGAATATGTTCGCGTACCTTATGCGGATATCGGGCCGCGTATTGTGCCGCCCGGACTTAGCGATGAGCAGGCCTTGTTCCTGACGGATATTTATCCTACAGGCTATACCGGTATCGACTGGGCGAATATACAAGGTGGAGAAAGCATCGCGATTTTCGGTTGCGGACCTGTAGGGCTTATGGCTTTGAAATCGGCCCATTTACGCAATGCCGGCAAGATCATCATGATCGATACAGTGCCTTACCGGCTGGAAAAAGCGAAAAGTATCGCGGATTGTGATACTATATTATGGGAGTCCGATTGTAAGGAAGTCGTGAGCCAGATCCGCGAGCTCACCCAGGGCAGGGGCACCGATGTCTGCATTGACGCAGTAGGTTTTGAACCTGACCGTTCGGTATGGGACCGGGTTAAATCAGTGGTGAATATGGAAAAAGGGTCCGTTAAAGTGCTGGAGGCTTGTATGAGCGCGGTACGACGGGGCGGCTTCGTATCTGTGCTGGGCGTTTACCCGGTTAATTATGACAATTTTCCCGTAGGGCAATTTTTTGATAAAGGGATTACCCTAAGAGGTGGCCAGGCACCGGTACATAAATACATTGATCACCTGATAGATACTGTGGTCCAGGGTAAGGTGAAGCTGGATGATATTATCAGTCACCGCTTACCCTTATCGCAGGTAGCACATGCTTATGACATATTTAAAAATAAAGAAGAAGATTGTGTGAAAGTTATTTTAGATCCCTGGATATAGTAAACCTGAATTTTTAATCCTCAAACCGTTTTTGTTATGAATAAAAAGAATACAAGTCCCAAAATTGATGAACTGCAAAAAAATATAAGTGATGGTACCGGTCAGCCGATGAGAACGGACCAGGGAACGTTGATCAATGATGATCATAATTCCCTGCGTACGGGGGAAAGAGGGGCCACACTGCTGGAAGATTTTATCCTGAGAGAGAAGATCACCCATTTTGACCACGAACGTATACCGGAAAGAGTAGTACATGCACGTGGAAGCGGGGCTCATGGTGTGTTCACCTTACATGAGGACTTGTCAGCATATACTACTGCCGGTTTGTTTACCGATACTGGCAGAACAACTTCGGTATTCGTAAGATTTTCAACCGTAGCCGGTTCCCGTGGATCTACAGATATGCCGAGAGATGTAAGAGGCTTCGCAGTTAAGTTTTATACAGAAGAAGGTATTTTTGACCTGGTAGGTAATAATATGCCGGTATTTTTTATCCAGGACGCGATGAAATTCCCCGACCTGGTACATGCGGTAAAGCCCGAGCAGGATAACGAAATACCGCAAGCGGCTTCAGCCCACGATACCTTCTGGGATTTTATTTCCCTGATGCCGGAAAGCAGCCATATGATCATGTGGCTGATGAGTGACCGGGCGATACCCAGGAGCCTGCGCATGATGGAAGGTTTTGGGGTCCATACCTTCAGGCTGGTCAATGCTGCCGGGAAAAGTACCTTTGTGAAATTTCACTGGAAGCCCCGTCTGGGTACCCATGCAGTCCTTTGGGATGAAGCTCAGAAAATTTCCGGTAAAGACCCGGACTTCCACAGGAGAGATCTATGGGAAGCTATTGAAAACGGCCAATACCCAGAATGGGACCTGGGGCTACAACTAATACCGGAGGAAGACGAACATAATTTTGATTTTGATCTCCTGGACCCGACCAAGATTATCCCGGAAGAAATAGTGCCGGTAAAGATCATCGGTACCATGACCCTTAACCGGAACCCGGATAATTTTTTCGCGGAAACCGAACAGGTAGCTTTTCATCCCGGGCATATTGTACCTGGTATTGACTTTACCAATGATCCTTTATTACAAGGCCGCCTTTTTTCTTACACCGATACCCAATTGTCGCGGCTGGGTAGCCCTAATTTTCATGAAATACCGATCAACCGCGCGCTGCCCGGAATCCACAATAACCAGCGGGAGGCACACATGCGCATGCAGATCGATAAAGGTAAAGCCAGCTATAGCCCTAACAGCATTGGCGGCGGCTGTCCCTATATGACAAAAGCCGCGGAAGGAGGGTTTACCAGTTACAATGAGCGCATCGACGGGCAAAAGATCCGGGGCCGCAGCCGTAGTTTCCTGGACCATTTCAGCCAGGCTATCTTATTCTACCAGAGCCAAAGCCCGGTAGAGCAACAGCATATCAAAGAGGCGCTCAGCTTTGAATTATCTAAATGTAAAATACCCGATATACGCAGCCGTATGGTGAATACGCTTAGGTATATCGATAACGACCTGGCCGCATACGTTGCTGCAATGCTCGGACTCGAACTTCCTTCAAAACCGGAACCGGTGATCAATGGAGCTATCCCGGCTGATGGCAAGCCGCAGGATTATGCGCCGGTTATGCAGGAGCCGACACTTGCCTATGACGGTGCCTTAAGCATGATGAATACGGCTAAAGACAGTATTAAAACAAGATGTATTGCCGTCCTGGTCACAGATGGGGTAGATGCCGCTAAAGTTAAGGACCTGAAACAGCAAATAACAGCTGCCGGTGGCGAGGTGAAAGTCATCGCACCCCGTTTGGGTAAAGTCACTGCGGCCGATGGTAACCCGCTTCCTGCAGATATGACCTTTTTCAATACCGCAAGCGTATTGCATGATGCCTTATATATTCCCGGCGATGCAGCCCATGCTGATGCTTTGCTGATGATCCCGGAAGCAGTTGAGTTCATTAACGATCAGTACCGTCACTGTAAAATACTAGGCGCAGACCAGGAGGCCTCGGTAGTATTCGATCAGCTGGGTAAAGAGCCGGATGGCGGCATCATTGGCGACGGCGACATTGAAGCGTTTATTGAAGCACTCAAACAGCATCGTTTCTGGGAACGTAATGCCAGGTTCTATAAATAAAATTAAAGCAGGCTATTGTTCAAGGCGATAGCCTGCTTATAACGAGATTGTCCTTTTCGATACTTACTGACCGGGATTTAGCTGCCATCAGTATTTTATAACCATTATTTAAGCGATTAAAATAAATCTTATGCGCCGGCAAAAAAGAGCTGTTATGAAGCAATATAAAGGTAAGCCCTTGTATTACAAATTTTACTTTCTGCCTTTGCTACTACTATTGCTGGCAGCTTCTTACAGTATTTGCCTGGGTATAAAAGTAATGAATATGGCCATTTATATCGGCTTTGCCGGGCAACAGTATATTTATAATCCCCTGAGAGTATTTTATCAGAAGTACCGGCTTTATTTACAGGCTAAATTTAACCTCCTGCGCTTATAAATTACTAAGCATAGCCAATTTAAATAATAATACCCTGAGTATGAAAATGCTCAGGGTATTATTATATATCGAATGTATACTTTTTTTATTCATTGGCCCGCCTTCCGGTGAGTACATTGACCACAATTAGTACAATAGCCAGCAGGATCAGGAAATGCATCATATTACCCAAAGCGACGGCGATGCCAATACCGGCCAGGCCTAATACCCAGATAATAATGCAGGCTAAAGCCACAAACCATAAAATAATTCTCATAACAGATCAGATTTAAATTGATAAAATGTCATTTTTAATGTTCTAACAAGCGTATTGCCCGGAGCATATCTATACCTTTGCCCAGAACCGGTTTGAATAAATCTCCGTATTGCGTAAGCCGGTCTTCAATAGTATGTATATTAAAATCCGATACGCGCATTCCCTTCTTTACTTCATCCCACTGAAGTGGTGTAGATACGGTAGCTCCTGCTTTAGGCCTGAGGCTATAAGCACTGGCCAGGGTCTGCCCGGTCCGGTTCTGCAAATAGTCCAGGTATACCTTATTTTTTGCTCTACGTTGCAAACTACGTTCCAAAGTGCAGAGTTTAGGTAATGCTTCTAAAGTTTTTTTCATCAGCAGGTGCGCAAAATCTTTGGTCTGGTCATAATCATATTTGCGTCTTAGCGGCAAGTAAATATGCATACCGCTGGCACCGGAGGTTTTACAATAGCCGTCCGTTTTTAATTCATCTAATATTTCCTTGATCTGCAAGGCCACTTCAATCACCTCATCAAAACTATTCTTAGCAGACGGGTCAAGGTCCAGTACCAGGTAGTCAGGCCGCTCAAGGTCCTGCTTACGACTGTTCCAGGGGTTGAAGTCAATACAACCCAGGTTGTTTAAATAGGCCATAGTTGCCTTGTCGTTACAGATGATGTAGTCAATATCCTTATCGACAGATTCGGCATACACACTATGAGATTTTACCCAGTCCGGGGCATCTTCTCCGGCATCTTTTTGAAAGAAGCCCTCTTTGGTAATACCATCCGGGAAGCGAAGTAAAGAGAGCGGCCGGTCTTTAAGATAGGGGAGTATATAGTCCGCTATGCGTTGGTAATAATCTACGATATCCCCTTTGCTGATGCCCTCTTTGGGGAAATATACCTTGTCCGGGTTGCTGATGTTGACCTGCCTGCGGTTTATGTTTAAGCTTAGAGATCCTTTTGCGGGTATTTTTTTAGCCATAGGTTCGTTATTTAAATCACTGATGTCTTTGTCTGTTCTCAAGTGGAGAAACACGGGGTGCCGGTAAATAACATTAGGGGTTATTTCGCCATAGCTGATCTCCGCCACCAGTTCAGGCTCCAGCCATTTGGCCGGCATATTGGTTGGCGGCGTTTTTTCGAAAGGGCTTTTTTGACGCAGTAATGGTTTCATTTGGGCCATCAGCTCTTGCTTGGATTTTCGGTTAAACCCTGTACCGCAATGACCGGAATAAATCAGTTTTGCATCTTCATAGCGGCCCAGGATAAGAGCCCCGAATGGCTCATGGGCAGCCTTTGAAAGGGTGTAACCACAAATGATTACTTCATCGGTATGCTGCATTTTTATTTTCAGCCATTCCGCCGTACGCGCCTGTTGATGATACCTGCTGTCTGCTTTTTTAGCGATAATACCTTCCTTGCCTTCTTTACTCATGGCATCAAATAAAGCTTTACCCGTTTCGGGTATATAGGGTGTCAACCGGATGGTTTCGTTTTCATTGAGTGCGGACTGCAGTAGTTCTTTGCGCTCCATCAAAGTCAGTTTCTCCGTGCTATGGCCATTTAGCCAAAGGAGGTCAAATACCTGGTATTGCAATTGGGTTGTTGCCGGATCGTAGTGTTGCAGGAGGTTAAAGCTTACCTTGCCTTTTGAATCGAGGGCAATCACTTCACCATCCAGCACCATTTCATACGCCTGCTCTTTTAGAGCGGCAATTATTGCAGGATATTTATGTTCAAATGGTAACTTATTACGGGAGTAGAGATGAATAGGTTGATTGCGCAGGTCGGCAATTGCCCGGTAACCATCCCATTTGGGTTCAAAGATCCAATCTTTGTTATCGAACGCATCTTTAGCTGTTTGTGCCAGCATGGGCCGGATCGGCTCAGGATTATTTCCCGGTTTTACTTTTTTTTTATTACTTGTAGCCGTTGGCTTTACCTTCGACTCGCCTTTTGCAGCAACTTTTTTTGAGAGGTGCTCCTCCGCATCATAAGGTTGTTGTACATAGCGGTCTTCTTTTTTGATCAGTAACCAATTATTGTCCCCTTTGCCTTTCATCCGGACTAATGCGAATTCGCCTTTGAGTTTTTTACCCTTTAACTTAATGCTTAAAGAATCCCCTTTAATCCCATCACCCTTTTCTTTGCCGGTGCCCGGGGTAAGCATTTCATAGGTTCCCTTGTCCCAGATAGACACGCTGCCGGCTCCATAATTACCTTTAGGTATGGTGCCTTCGAAATCTTTGTAATCAAAGGGATGATCTTCAACCATTACTGCCAGCCTTCTGTCGTCCGGGTCCAGCGAAGGCCCTTTAGGTACCGCCCAGCTTTTCAGTACGCCATTCAGTTCCAGGCGAAAATCATAATGTAGCGCCCTGGCCTCATGTCTTTGGACTACAAAGATCAGGGCACCCTCTTTTTTGCTGAGGGTAGCTTCCGGTTCCGAGGTTTGCTCAAAATCTCTTTTTTGCTGATATTGTTTTAGGGGCGGCATAATACTCAGGCTTTTGCTTTTCTTTTAGGCTTAGTGCTTGTGGCAGCTTTGGTTTTACGCGTACTGGTCGTTTTGGGTTTATTCAGGCTGGCCTTCAGTTGCGCCATGAGATCGGTGACCTTAGTGCTTTCCACGGGCGCCGCCTTTTTACTGATCTTTTTCCCTTTGGATTTTTGGTTGATGATTCGCATCAGCGCCTTCTGGTAATTATTTTTATAGAGGGAAGGATCAAAAGAGGCGCTGTATTCTTTGATCAATGTTTTGGCCATTTTTAATTCCGCGGGCTTGGGGGCTTTATGAGCAGGTATTTTAAGCTCCTTATAATCCCTGATATCCTCCTGGAAACGCAGGCGGAGCAAAAGCAGTATGTTATCATCATATACACTTACAATACATAAAGCTTCGGTCTGGCGTAAAACAAAGGTACCCACTGCCACCATGCCGGTTTGCATCAGCGAGCGCAATAAAAGACTATAAGCAGCCTCGCCTCCTTTTTGCGGCTCTAGGAAATAGGGATTTTCAAAGTAAATGCTTTCTATTTCTTTTTGGGGTACAAAACTGTCAATCGACAATATTTTGGATTTTTCCGGGAGCGCTGCTTCAAAATCTTCATCCTCCAGGACAATGTATTGATCATTTTTCAAGAATCCCTTCACAATATCTTCCCAGGCTACTTCCTTACCGGTATTAGCGTTCACTCTTTTGAACTGTATGTTGGCATGGTCGCGACTGTCCAGCATATCCAGGTCAATGGAGCCGGTCTCTGTAGCCGTATAAATTTTTACGGGAATATTTACCAGCCCGAAGCCGATAGCACCTGTCCATATTGCTCTCATAAATTTAGCATTTAAAATGAAGCTGTATTCAATAGTAAGCTAACAAAATGTATTCCAGTAAAGACAAACTTGCCACCATCCTGCTTTATAGTTTGAAAATGGGTACTTTCCTCATTTTGAGCAATTGTAGTCCATTAGCCACCAGCTTTCCACAGTGCCAGCTTTAATTTAGTTAGTGGCTGGTTTTTATTACCTAGGCAGGCTATTGCTTTCCGGGAAGGCAGGATGTCAAAAACATAGCTTGCAAATCATATTTTGGCGCATTTTTAGCAAGAGATAAAGATAGGCTTAGCGGAAATATTTCTATCTTGTAATCATTAACCTAATTAAATGGGAACATCGGACTCTGATATTGTGCATAGTTCACTACTACAATTCCGTCCCGAAGGGATTTATTGTGTGCCGGGTGATTTTTATATTGATCCCTGGTTACCGGTAAAACGGGCCGTTATCACACATGGCCATAGCGACCATACCCGCTGGGGGATGCAGCAATATCTCTGTCATGAACTTTCTGTACCCATATTGAAAGTAAGATTGGGTGAGGAGATTAATGTGCAGGGAATCGCTTATGGCGAAACCATTGAAATAAATGGCGTAAAAGTGTCGCTCCACCCGGCGGGTCATATTATCGGTTCCGCCCAGGTGCGGATGGAATACAAAGGCCGGGTAGCTGTAGCTTCCGGTGATTATAAAGTGCAGGATGATGGCTTGAGTACACCTATTGAGATCGTTCGCTGCCATGAATTTGTTACGGAAAGCACTTTTGCGCTTCCCATTTACAATTGGGTGCCTGTAGTGCAACAGCAGGAACAGATGCGCAATTGGGTGGTGCAGAACCGGGAAAAGGGGAAGATTTCCGTATTTGTAGGTTATGCTTTAGGAAAAGCACAGCGCATCATGCGCGCATTGGAAGGTTTAGGTACTTTAAAAGTGCACTATGCTGTTGCGAAGCTGAACCAGGCTTATGAAATGGCTGGAGTAATCCTGCCGGAATATGAAGTGCTGGACGTGGAAAATGAAAAACCAGTGGCCGATGATATTGTTATTGTTCCGCCGGCACTTGTAGATAGTAATGTGCTGCGGAAAATTCCGAATCGTGCAGAAGCGATCTGCTCCGGCTGGATGCAGGTGCGGGGTGCCCGGCGCTGGCGGGCTGCCGATGCCGGTTTTGCCATCAGCGATCATGCCGACTGGCAGGGATTGATTGATGTGATAAAAGGCACCGGAGCCGAGCAGGTATATGTGACCCACGGGCAAACCGCTGTTTTTGAAAAATACCTGAACGAAATTGGCATCCGGGCATCGGCAGTAACCACGAAATTCGGTGAAGAGGAAACTCCCGGCACACCGGCAACAGACCATTAATTGATAGCAGATGAAGGAATTTGCCACATTGATCAGCGCACTGGACAGCACCAATAAAACGGGCCTGAAACAGGAAGCTATTATTAACTTCCTGGATACGGCGAGCGACAAAGACAAACTTTGGTTCCTGGCCCTGTTTACAGGGAAGCGGCCCCGGCGTAAAGTGAGTACGACCTTAATGAAACAATGGGCCATGGAAATAAGTGGCATCCCGGATTGGCTGTTCCGGGAATCCTACTCCTCTGTGGGTGACCTGGGCGAAACCATTTCACTGGTACTTCCCGAGCCGGTTACTTATAGTGATCAGTCCCTGGATTTATGGATGCAGCAGATCAACGCGCTGGATACCAAAACAGAGGAAGAAAAAAAACAATTTGTCCTGGATGCTTGGCAACACCTGCCCCATACCGAAAGGTTTATATTTAATAAATTGCTTGGAGGTAGCTTCAGGGTGGGCATTGCAGCTAAAGGCCTCATCAATGCCATCGCGGCTTATTATCAACTCGAAGCTAATGTAGTGGCGCATACCTTAATGGGCGACTGGCAACTTGAAGGGGTGACCTTCGATGCGCTTATCCGTGGGGAGTATATAGAAAGTCACCGTTCCCGGCCTTATCCTTTTTGCCTGGCCTATGCTTTAGATAAAGAACTGCCGGAACTGGGCGAGGTTTCTGACTGGCAGGTCGAATATAAATGGGATGGCATCCGGGCCCAGCTGATCAAAAGAGAGGGCGAGGTATTTATCTGGTCGCGTGGTGAAGAGTTGATTACGGATCAATTCCCTGAAGTAAGAGATACTTTACTACAATGGGAAGGTAATTTCGTGATCGATGGAGAGCTGCTGGTGTACCGGGAGGAGGTCGTACAGGATTTTAGTGTGTTGCAAAAACGCCTGAACCGGAAAAATCTGAGCAAAAAAATGCTGGAAGAACTGCCGGTAGTACTTTTTGCTTATGACCTGATGGAGTGGGAGACCGAAGATTGGCGGGGAAAGCCCTTATCAGAAAGAAGGCAACAACTCGAAGCTTTGTGTGGCGTTCACAATGATAAGGTCATACAGTTGTCCCCGGTGATCCAATTGGCAGACTGGCAACAATTAGCAGCGATCAGGGAAAATGCACGGGAGCTGAATAGTGAAGGTATTATGTTGAAGCATAGACACTCACCCTATCATAGCGGCCGTAAGCGAGGCGACTGGTGGAAGTGGAAAGTGGAACCCCTTACCTTAGATGCGGTACTGATCTATGCCCAGAAGGGTAGTGGCCGCCGCAGTGGTTATTACACCGATTATACCTTTGCGGTGAAGAGTGGTGAGGAATTAGTTACCATTGCCAAAGCTTATTCCGGGCTTACCGATAAAGAAATCCAGGAGGTGAGTCGCTTTGTGAATAGTAATGCCATCGAGAAATTCGGGCCGGTACGTACGGTGAAGCCGGAGCTGGTATTTGAACTGGCTTTTGAAGGCATCAGCCTGAGCAGCCGGCATAAATCAGGGGTAGCCTTGCGCTTCCCCAGAATCCTGAGATGGCGCAGGGATAAGACGGTAAAAGATATTGACGATATTGAAGACATCAAACAACTCATTCAATAAACTTGGAAGATAAACAACAAAATAAAGGTTACAATATTGTGCTGGACTGGATGGCCGCTCAAGGCCGGACGCCATTTGACTTCCAGCGCAAAACCTGGGAAAAATATGGCCGGAACTATAGCGGTATGGTCGTCGCACCTACCGGTTTCGGTAAAACTTTTTCCGTATTCCTTGCGGTACTGATCGACTTTATGAACCGGCCGAAAGCTTATGGCAACGGGCTTAAACTCATCTGGATTACCCCGCTTCGTTCTTTAGCTAAAGACCTGGCCAGGGCCATGCAGGAAGCTATAGACTCTATAGGTCTGGATTGGACGGTAGAGATGCGGCATGGGGATACCGATATCAAGACTAAGCAAAGACAAAGCAAGCAGATGCCTGATGTACTGCTGCTGACCCCGGAAAGCCTGCACTTATTATTGGCACAAAAAGGGCGCAGCCAGTTTTTCAAATCGCTGCAATGCGTTGCTGTGGATGAATGGCATGAACTGCTGGGTTCTAAGAGGGGCGTGATGATCGAGCTTGCATTGGCCTACCTTAAATCACAATATAAAGACCTCCGCATATGGGGCATCACAGCGACCATAGGTAACCTGGACGAGGCCATGGAAGTGCTCCTTCCGGTAGCTAAAAAAAGAGTCAAGATTGTTGCCAAAGAAAAAAAGAAGATCGCAATTGAACCGGTATTCCCCGACAAGGTGGAGGTACTGCCCTGGGCCGGGCATTTAGGGGGCGTATTGGCACATAAAGTAGTACCGGTTATTTTGCAAAGTAAATCAACGATTGTCTTTACCAATACCCGCAGCCAGAGCGAAATGTGGTACCAGCTCTTACTGGAAGCTTACCCGGATTTTGCAGGACAAATCGCTTTACACCATAGCTCTATTGATGCGCCCATAAGACAATGGATAGAAGAAGCCTTGAGCGAGGGGAAATTAAAGGCAGTAATCGCTACTTCGTCCCTGGACCTTGGCGTAGACTTCAAACCCGTTGATACGGTCATACAGGTTGGCTCTTCAAAAGGGGTGGCGCGCTTTATGCAGCGGGCAGGTCGTAGCGGCCATAGTCCGCATGAAATATCAAAAATTTATTTTGTGCCGACACACTCCCTGGAGCTGGTAGAAGTGGCAGCTTTAAAGGAGGCGGTAAAGAATAATGCGATAGAGCGCAGGGAGCCAATGGTATTGAGCTTCGATGTGCTCGTGCAATTCCTGGTGACGATTGCCTTGGGCGGCGGTTTTAAGGCAGAAGTCATGCAGCAGATCATACAGCACACCTTTGCCTTTCAGTATATGACAGAGGAAGAATGGCAACAATGTATTTTACTGATTACGGTAGGTGGTGAGATCGGCAAAAACTATGAAGATTTCCATAAAGTAAGCCAAAGGGAAGATGGTATGTTGGTTGTAGAGAAACGAAGGATCGCTATGTTACACCGTATGAATATCGGGGTTATCGTCAGTGATGCTATGATGCGCGTGAAATTTATTTCGGGTGGCTATATTGGCATGGTGGAAGAATACTTTTTATCCAAGTTGAAGAAGGGCGACAAATTTATACTGGCCGGTCGTGTGCTGGAACTGGTCAATATAAAAGAAATGACCGCATTGGTGCGGAACTCATCGGGTAGGGCGATCACCCCCAGCTGGCTCGGAGGCAGGCTCCCTTTAAGTGCCAACCTCAGTCATTTTTTAAGACAAAAGCTGGCCCTTTCTGTACAAGCCGGGGTTCAGCAAAAAGAGCTGGCTTTCCTGCAACCTTTATTGCTGACGCAACAACAATATTCTCATATTCCTGCGGAAGATGAATTCCTGGTAGAAAATATACATACACGGGAAGGATTCCATTTGTTTATGTATCCTTTTGAAGGGCGCCTGATCCATGAAGTGATGGCCGCGCTGATCGCTTTTCGCATCAGCCGTTTGTACCCGATCAGTTTTTCCATGGCCATGAATGATTATGGCTTTGAATTATTTTCCGACACCGAGATCCGGCTGTCCGAAGTTGAATTGCAACAGGTACTGAGCCGGGAGCATTTAATGGCCGATGTGATTAATAGTATTAATGCTACAGAGATGGCAGGCCGTAAGTTCCGGGACATTGCCGTTATCTCTGGTATGGTGGTGCAGAATATGTATGGTAAACAGAAAAGTAATAAATCCTTGCAGGCTTCAGCAGGACTCATTTTCAAAGTGCTGGAGGAGTATGAACCGAATCATATTCTTTTAAAGCAAGCGTACACGGAAGTATTCAACCAGCAATTGGAAGAGCCCCGTTTGATTGCAGCCTTTGAGCGCATTAATGCCAGTAAGATTATTTATAAATTTTCGACTAAATTTACACCATTAAGTTTCCCTATAAAAGTAGACAGTTTGCGGCAATCGCTAAGCAGTGAAGAGCTTGCCAAACGTGTTCAAAAGATGCAGCAACAAAGTAGTAAGGAAACAAAGCCCCGGAAAAAATGATCATCGCACAGGAAACTATCTACTTCGGACCACAACAGCTTATATTAACGAATCAGCGTGCCTTGTGCTGGGAACGACAACAGATGTTGGTTCTCTCAGACCTTCACCTGGGTAAAGCCGCGCACTTCAGGAAGCATGGGATTGCGCTGCCGGCACAATTGAGTGTTGATGACCTGCAGCGTTTAGAAGACCTGGTCCTGCACTTTAATCCCAGGTACGTATTGATCGTAGGGGACCTTGTACATGCCGGTGCCAATAGTGAGGTGGCTTTGTTAGGTAAGTTTACCGCCCGCTTCCCGGGCGTAGATTTTTTACTAGTAAAAGGTAATCATGATCGCTTTCCACTTGAATTGCTGTCGGAGCTCGGGATTAGCGCGGTATATGATGAATTGGTTGTTGATGGATTGCATTTTATACACCATCCGCAACAGCATATCCCGGGACGATATACGATAAGCGGTCATCTGCATCCCGGTGTGTCGGTGCGTATGCCTAACAAAAGAATCCTAAATTTTCCCTGTTATGCAGTTACGGAAGCACAGCTTATTTTGCCTGCCTTTGCTAAATTTACCGGTACGGACACGCGTTCGGTCCCCCGCCCGGCACTTTGTTATGCTCTTTATGAGACGGGTATCTTCGAAGTGTCAATCGGTTAGTCTGCTCTTTATCTACATCAATTCAGGCCAAAACAAACCGGACCGCACATTTGGGTCGGTAAATAAGTAAAAACCGCTTCTTTTAATATTTCGGCTTTCATTACATACACAATCTTTTCGCTTTTACGGTTACGGATCACGCGTCGTTCTTCGAACATGGTTACTCTAATATACGTAGTGGCGTGCTGATCCAGGGAGTCTATGATCAGGAAAGCCTCTGATAGTTGGAATTTCATACCTCGGTTATTTTACATTTCATACTTCCCTTTTCTGAAGGGATTATTTCATAGGGTAGCAGGCACAGATATTGCCCTTAATAGTATCAACGTGGGTTAATAGTGGATATGGTATAGTTTGGATTAGTTTTTTCTTTAAAAGTTTAAATAGTAATTTAGTTTATAATTAATTTAGTGAAAAATAAAAGCGTAATATTGATATAGCGTAGTTGAACTTCTTCAATAGAGGAAATGATTATTTGTGGAACTGTTGCACCGTTTATCCAATCTTAATGTGCAAATTATTGTTGCCTTATCATATCATTTTCGCTTTGTTTTGATAACCCTTTTCCATAATTCATTCATTCTTACACATAACTTATATGTTTGAAAAATTATTATTGGATGGAGCCCAGTTAGATTTTATTATTGAAATCTTTGCCCGCACCATATTGATGTTCCTGCTGATCCTTATTGTGCTCCGGCTTTCCGGTAGAAGGGGTGTGCGGCAACTGACTTTGTTTGAAGTGGCAATTATCCTGGGTTTAGGCTCCGCTGCCGGCGATCCTATGTTCCAGGAAGATCTGCCCGTGATCTATGGTGTGGTCGTACTATTCTCCGTGATCGTATTCTATAAATTAATCACCTGGCTGGCTTCCCGGTCGGATAGACTGACCCGTTTACTGGAAGGCAAGGCTATGGTGATTGTTGAAGAAGGCATGTTCAATATAAAGGAAAACCGTAACGCCGACTTTTCACAGAATGAATTTTTTGCCGAGCTGCGTAACCAGTCTGTTGAACACCTGGGGCAGGTAAGGATCGCCTTGCTGGAAGTAGACGGGAGCATGAGCATATTGAAATATGATGAGGCCAATACCCGCTATGGGCTTCCTTTATTTCCCCATGCACACAAAGCCATTGATCCGGGTACGGTAGCACCGCCTTACGCCTGTATGTTTTGCGGACATGTAGTTACCACGGTGATCGTTAAAGATCAATCTTGTACCCGTTGCCATAAGGAGGAGTGGACTAAAGCCATAAACACCAAATACATTGGTTGATACAAAGAGTTTTGAACTAAGAAATAAAAGAGCTGTCTAAAATGCTAACCAAATTTGTCATCCTGAGTTTATCGAAGGATAGATAAATTTCAGTTTTAATTCTTGTCTCATTTCAATAGCCTCAATATTGGGCACGCCGTTTCTCCTTCCTCTTTTTGCTTGTCCAAAAAGCGGAGCAAAAAGGACCCCGAAAATCGGTTGCTAAATTTGTCATATTGAGCTCGGTCAAAATACAGACAAATTTGAGCTTAATGCTTGTTGCCGCATTTCCACAAGCTCAATATGACAAGCATTTTAGTGCTTAGATACCCTCTTTATTATTTTACATCCTATGTTTGGGCATAGATCCCGGAGGTGAGTCGACCGGCATAGTTCTTATGTTAGTGGTATCCATTCTGCGGTCCGGTCGCATTTGGGCGGTATCACCCATATCTCTTTTCCGGTTAGGGGCCTGGCGTCGGTTGTTCCTGGTCGTATCCTGGTCGTTAATCTTGTCTGTTTGCAGATAGTTTGTTTCCGTTCGATCGTTGGCGATGCTGGCGGCAAAGCAAAAACTGGCGGCCAGCAAAGCAGTTATACTCAAAAGGTTTTTCATAATATTGAATTTTGATGGTTTTTAAATTGTGGATTGGCTATAGCGTTAAGGATTAGGATATATTTTACGGTTATTATCTTTGATACCGGCTGCCAAACCCGCGGCGTTTTTGTTTCCTGAAATTTTCAGGGTTGTCGAAATTGGTATCATAAGCCTTGAGGTCACCTCGGTAAGGGTATTGGGCATTATTATTATAATTATAGTCGTCCTGGTAATTCTGCCTGCCCTGCCTGTTGCCTCGCTGCTCTTCATACATGCTATCGTTGGATTGACCATAAGCATGTTCTTCCCGCATGTAATTCCGGCTGCCTGCTATCCTGCGGTCAGCATTTATATCCTCCTGGCTGTTACGGTAGTTATTTTCCCGATTGTGATTACCCGGGCGGGGTGAATCATAATCCCTGTTGCTGCGCTGATTGTGGGTATATCCGTGATCATTATGATCATTGAAATTATTTCCAGGTTGATGCCCAGGCCTGTATTGGTCCTGCCGGTAATAAGCGGGTTCATTATTGGGGTATTGAGGATCATGTGGCTGCTCATGATCATCCCAGTCGTTTTTACTCTGGTTTCGGTCCTGGTTATAGGCACTTCCGGAATATCGGGCTTCATTATAGCCCAGGTGTTCATTGCCCATGTCTTGTCTGTGCTGCGGGTAATTATTCCTTTTTGATTGTTGTCTCATATGTTATACGTTTTAAATTTTTAGGTAGTGTGATGTTATAATCAGTGTCGTGAGGTTATAAAGTAAGTGCCAGAATTGTACCAGGGCTTTATAGCGGTAGGTTAAACCTTATAGATGGCTGATCACTTATTGTACCAGCAGGAAATCTGCTATAGGATAAGCGGTTGGATATTTAGGGGAAAAGAAAAAGCCCCGGAGCAGACAAACCGGGGCTATGTTTATATAGAAGTCCAGAAAGGAGGAGCTGCAAAAAATTATTAAGGGTATATGAGATTGCAGTCAGCGTTTAGGGTACAGACTACTAATTTGTTGACAGCCTAACCCTCCTTATCGAACAGTGATTTATTTCCAGTCATCGGTTTCCTGGACCGGGATCTGTTTAAGAAATTCATCAAAACCTGCATGATGATCGGAATACATACCGTAAGAATCCATTACATAACCAACATCGCCCTCTTTGTCCCTGATGAGGTAAATCGCTGAATTATCAGCCGGGTCAGACATTCCTTCAAATCTGAATGTTTTAATAATCGTCAGATCTTCAGGATTGTAAATTTTACCCATACCCTGGAGTTTACCATGATCGGAAAAAGTAAGTTCGGTATCATAACCTTTTCCTTTCATTTTCTCCAATACTTCACTCAGGGTTCGCATCTCACCTGGCATCCTGTTATCTTCAAAATTTTCCATAATCTTCTGTTTTATTTTCAGTGATCAAAATTCGTCTGTAGTGTTGCTACAAAGTAAAGCCGTGGTTATCTGGCGGTTTAACCATTGTATTGGTCGCGCAGCATTTTTATCTGGTCATGAGATTGTAATTGTGCACTTTGCTGGCTGCTTACAATGGGTAAAGAGTCTCCAAGGTCATTGGACTCTAAAGCGCTTTTATAAGCACGCTTCGCGGCATCTTCGCCTCCTTCACAAGATACTAGTACACTTGCCGGATTATCGCCGCCGAAAGTGGCTTTTACATCCATCCAGGCGCGATATAGCTTACCACCCGCAGTTGTGCCATCATCCGGAGCTCCACCCAATCTTAATACTTCATTATTAAGATCCGTTTTATTGGCCAGGCTTTCTGCCTGCAACTTGTCGAAAACAGGGATGAGGTTAGAACGGTCCTCTTTCAATTGTTCTGCAGCTTTACGGTAGCCTTCGATGCGATCGTTGTTGATTCTGATAAGATCGTTTAATACTTCAATTTGATTTTCGTGTTGCATGTCTTATAGTATTTAAAGTTTAGTAAATGATGGTTTGGTTAAACAGTTGCAAATGCTGTTCCATGATGTTTATAAAAAAAGTTAAAATGGTAATTACCTACTAATAAAAATTATTCAGGTGTTAATTATAGCATCAGTCAAATAAGTTGATGACCGCAAAATGTAGCATTGATATGGGGAATTGTGGACTTAAGCCCCATTAGCTAAAGAAAAGCAAAACGGCCGGAAACCATTAGGTTCCGACCGTTTCTATTATAGATAATCAAAGATCTAGTCAAATTTCATGTCTTCGATGAATTTGTTAATCGCTTCTTTTGATTCCCCGGTTTTCTTTTGGATCTTACCGATCATCTCATCTTCTTTACCTTCTTCATACAGCAATTCATCGTCTGTAAGTTCTGCCCATTTTTGTTTCAGATTACCTTTCATCTGGTTCCAGTTTCCTTTGATCTTGTCTTGTAATGCGCTCATAATAATCGTTTTTAAAAGTTTAGAAAATAATTTTTTTGTTTTGTTTAGTAGTTTAATGTTTAATCCTTGTATTAATCTACAGGTTTACGGCCTGAAATAATGTTATACAAAATAACGATGATTGCTATAACCAGCAATACGTGAATCAGGTTCCCCAATCCCATTCCGCCGCCAATTCCTGCTAAACCTAAGATCCATACGATGATACAAATAACGGCTACCAGCCAAAGTAAACTTCTCATATATTTCTTGTTTTTGAGTGTGAACAATAATGTCTGTAATTCTTAATTTTTGCTAACGAATCTTCAAGTGAATAGTTGCAAATCGAATGCCAGAACAAAAAGCAAACTTTTAAAATACTGTTAATTGAATTGATAGACAGTTGTTTGTGTAGTTTTGAATATTGTTGTCCCGGTACAAAAAAGAAATAAAATTTAATTCCTGTTGTGGGTTAGCTTCCCCGATACGGGAAAACTGCTGTTGATTTCTACAGGAATGATCCTTTATTTACCCGCTTTCTTGCTGCTTTTTTCAGGTATTGCTGCACCGGCTTCCCGGGCTTCAGATAAACCGATAGCTATAGCCTGTTTGCGGCTGGTGACTTTTTTACCACTACCGGTCTTGAGTTTGCCTTCTTTCATTTCATGCATGGCTTGCTCCACTTTTTTGTTTGCGAGTTTTGATGCTTTTGCCATAAAAACTATTATTTTAAAAATTAAGCAACGATTTCACCGCCATTAGGGTGTAATACCTGGCCCGTGATATAAGATGCCGCATCGGAAGCCAGGAAGGTAAAGCAGGGGGCTACCTCATTAGGTTGGCCGCAACGCTTCATCGGCGTGTCTTTTCCAAATTTGGCGACTTCTTTTTTAGGAAAAGTAGCCGGGATCAATGGGGTCCATATAGGGCCCGGGGCTACTGCATTTACCCGGATCTGTTTACTGGCCAGTGAAGCGGATAAGGAGCGGCACAGGCCTATGAGCGCAGCCTTGGTGGCAGCATAGTCGATCAGGTGATGACTACCCCGGAACGCGGTTACCGAACTCGTATAGATAATACTGGCGCCCTTTTTAAGATGGGGTAAACAAGCCTGGGTGAGGTAAAAGGCACCGAATACATTAGTCTTAAAGGTCTGCTCCAATTGCTCTTTACTGATCGCCATAATATCATCCTGTACAAACTGTATCGCTGCATTACTCACTACTATATCGATACGGCCATAAGCAGCGATAGTTTTATCGGCAATTTTGTTGCAGAAGGCGGGCCGGCCAACGTCACCTTTAAGTAACAGGCATTCACCACCCATATATTTGATCAGCGCTTCCGTATCCATAGCATCCAGGTCTTCACTCAGGTAGGCGATCACTACTTTAGCGCCTTCTTTGACAAAGTCGAGCGCTGTTGCACGACCTATACCACTATCGCCACCTGTGATAATGGCTACTTTATTTTTCAGTTTTTTATCGGCAGCTTTTTCTTCCGGAGCGGAGCGTGGCTGCGGTTTCATTTTGCTTTCTATCCCGGGCTGTTGCTCCTGGACTTGTGCGGGAATGTTTTTTATAACTCTTTTCTTTGCCATATACAATTTATTTGTACTTATAATTGATGCAAAAAGTATTCCCAATATTATTTTTATTGCTTCAGTTATTCTTATTTATACTTTTAATCCTGGTAGTTGTAGGTACATATGAAAATAGGTACAGATTATTTTTTTGTTATGCAGTAAGTGTAGAATAAAGCCAGGTATAGCTATGCCTGTTTAATGCTACTTTTCAGATAACAGCTTAATAACATTTTAACAGCAGTTGTGGTTAATTATCAATATATTGAACTACCTTGAGCATCCCTTAGTGTTTATAATTAGTGTGCGGACATTATCACTTAAAAATTTAAATTTTTATGAATGTATTAATGATCGGCAACGACCGCAATTACCTTAGATTCCTGGGTAAAAAGCTTACGGAATCTTCCATGCCCTCCCAGGCGTGCGATAACCTTGAAGTAGCTGCATCAATATTGAAAACAGCTCCTGCCGACGCTATCATTTGTTGTTTGCCCTTACTCAGTAAATCCTGCCCCTTTGAAGTGGTGACCCAACTGCAACAATCGGCTAATGGTGCAGTTATTATTGTTATTAGCGATAACATACAGTTGCATACGGCTATGGAGCTAATGCGAGAGGGCGTATACAGCTGTTTTAACCGGCCGTTCCCCCTGGAGCAATTAACCGAAACCCTGAAGCAGATTAAGACTTCCGGGCAGGAAAATGAAACAATTCCGGTATTGGATAAGCGACCAAAAGACAGGATCGTGCTGGCCCATTATAGTTATATAAAGGGGATTAGTACGGTAGCTCATCAAATGTACCAACAAATTGACCTGGTAGGACCTACCAACTTTAGCGTAATCATCTATGGAGAAACCGGGACGGGTAAAGAATCCGTGGCGAGGGAAGTGGCTAAAAGCCAGAGTGAAAGCGCTCCCTATATTGCCGTTGATTGTGGTTGCTTGTCTAAAGAGCTGGCATTGAGCGAACTTTTCGGGCATGAGAAAGGAAGCTTTACCGGTGCCGTAGCCCGCAAAATAGGGGCCTTTGAATTGGCCAGTAACGGTACGCTTTTCCTGGATGAGATCGGGAATCTTGATTATGAGGTCCAAGGCTACTTGTTACGGGCAATACAAGAGCGTAAAATTCACCGGGTTGGCGGGACTGAAGATATTCCTGTAACCCCGAGGATCATTGTGGCCTCAAACGAGAGTCTCTCTGCTGCGGTTAAAAACGGGAAGTTCCGGGAAGATTTATACCACCGGCTGAACGAGTTTGAGATCGTTGTACCGCCTTTGCGCTCCCGGCAGGACGACCTGGATCTCTTTATTGAACAGTTTTTGGCGGAAACAAATAGTGAGTTAGGTAAAAATGTAAATGCTCCTGATGAAGCTGCTTTAAGCGCTTTGTTAAACTATAACTGGCCCGGAAATATCAGGGAACTGAAGAACGTGATCCGCAGGGCCTGCCTGCTTTGCCCCGATCATACAGCCATTAGTGTTGATTGTTTACCGGAGGAAATGTTGCATAGTGAATCGGAGCAGCGCTGGAAAGAGGAAACCGAAGACCAGATGTCTTTGAGAAATAAGAAGCCAAGAGATATCAGCCTGAAAGAAATCCAGGAGGCGCTTAAAATTTCCAATTATAATAAAAGTAAAGCAGCGCATTACCTCGGAATAGATCGTAAAACACTTTACAACCGCCTGAAAACGGAACAAACCTAATAAAATGCCACAAAACATTGCTTTACACCTAATGAACAAAAATGAAATAAGCAAACAAAGGGTCCAAACTAATTTATTCATGTCTTTCCCCAGTTCCCACGGGTTTACATACAACGCTTTTTTTAACAGATCTCATTTGTTTTTTACTTCATCAACTGATTTCTTTTCTGATTATTATTTTTCTCACCAAATTTTAGTCATCGGTTAATTAATGTTACCTTATAACCGTCGTCATCGTGATTATCTTCTATAGTCACAGGGACTCTCATGCTCATGCTTATAAGAGTGTTCTACAAGCCCGCATTCGTGTCACATTGTGTACCTGGAAATGCGGCAAGAACTGATCTTCAGATTTGTCATCCTGAGTTTATCGAAGGATAGCAAATTTGACTACTTTCAAACGGCATTGCTAATACTTTGTGAAACTTCAAGGTTTCATCCATTATCGCATTAATGTGATAACCCTGATGTGGTCTTTCCTCAATGTGGGGAACTAATTCCACTATCCGAGAGTAGCTTAAAGCCAGATTGCTCTTATTGGCAACAGGACCGGCAAACTGGAACGATTATAGTATCCATTTAGCTGAACATCATATGGATGATGGTCATTAAAAAAGTATTCACCAAAATAGCAACATATGAGAAAGCGTATTGCCATACTGGCCACACACGGATTTGAAGAAAGTGAATTGAAATCGCCTAAAGAGCACCTCGAGCAGCAAGGCTGGCAGGTAGATGTGGTAAGCCCCGAATGGGAGCAGATCCGCGCCTGGGCCAAAAAAGACTGGGGAGATGAGTATACCGTAAATGTAAACGTTGACCGCGCACGGGCCAAGGATTATGATGCACTGGTACTTCCGGGTGGTGTGATCAACCCGGACAAATTACGGATGAACAGGGATGCACTACGATTTATCCGCGACTTCTTTGAGCAGCAAAAGCCGGTAGCGGCGATCTGTCATGGCCCGCAATTACTGATAGAGGCAGAAGTCGTGAAAGGGCGGCAATTAACTTCGGTTGAAAATATCAGTACCGATCTTAAGAACGCCGGAGCGCATTGGGAAAACAATGAAGTTGTTGTTGACGCTAACCTGATCACCAGCAGAACGCCTAATGACTTGCCCGCATTTAATAAAGCGCTGGTAGCTATGATTAACAACAGCGGAAATGCATAAGCCTAGTGTATAAAATCATTTCTTTTAAATATAAAATATGAAGTGGACCGGCCTTCTCATCGTGCTGCGCTTGCTGCACTCCTGTGCAACAAGGCCCTTATCTGTCAAAAAGGCAAAGCGGCTCAATGAGCAGGTATGGGTTGTAACCGGTGCCAGCAGTGGTTTGGGGCGGGGTATTGCCCTGGCTGCAGCAAAAAGTAAAGCCAGGGTGGTATTAGTAGCGCGGGGGGAGCAAGCGCTTCGGGAGGTAGCCAAAGAAATTGAGGCCATGGGAGGAACAAGCATGGTTTTTCCGGCAGATATAAGTGATACCGGTGCGATGAAAGCATTAATGGCCGCAACCATCAGGGAATGGGGCCGGGTAGATGTCTGGGTGAATAATGCCGGCGTTACTGTTTTTGGTAATTACTGGGAAACGCCGCTGGCGGAACACCAGCGGGTTATCGACGTTAACCTGAAAGGCACGATGAGTACCAGCTATATTGTGCTAAAGCAATTCATCGTTCAGGACAGAGGTATGCTGATCAATATCGTTTCTGCTGAAAGCCGTTTACCAACCCCTTACCAGGCGGCCTACGCCACTACTAAAGCCGGTTTGAAAAGTTTTGGTATTGTATTGCGGCAGGAATTGCGTTTGAGTAAGCATAAGGAAATCGTAATTAGCTCAGTAGATCCCTGGGCATTAAATACACCAATCTGGGACAATGCCGCTAATCACAGTAGGCATGCGCCCAGGATGGGCATGATGGATCGTACGGCTAAAGCGGTAAATGCGGTGATGCATACTGCTGCCGCCGGGAAGAACCGTGATATTGCCGTAGGCTGGAAGACCCATGCTGCTTATACCGTACACCGGATCGCACCCAACCTTTCGTATAGGATTGCTGCAAACATTGTACATAAACACCAGATCAAACAGAGCCCACCGGCAACTGCTTCCAGCGGAAATTTATTCCGTCCTTCTAGCTCGCATGCTGTGGAAACAGATATAAAAGAAAGAATGAAAAAGGAACGCAAACGAAGCAAACAAAAACACAAGTAGTATGGAAAGTAAAGAACTGGCGCAAATAAGCGAAATATTATTGAAACACCAGAAGACAATAGCGGTAGCAGAAAGTGTTACTTCCGGTTACCTCCAGTTTTTATTAAGCAATGCCCCGGAAGCGGGGACTATATTTCAAGGGGGTATCACCGCTTATAATTGCGGGCAGAAAGCCAAACACCTTGCTGTTGAACCCATCTATGCTATAAGCCGTTCAGGAGTAGGGCAGGATATTTCAACGCAAATGGCGAAATCTATTACCAAGCTATTTAATGCTTATGTGGGGGTAGGAATTACCGGTTTTGCAGACCATTCAGATCCGCAACAAGGTGTGGTGGCCTATTTGTCCATTGCCTATGGGGATCATGAGGAACTGTCTGTACAGTTGCATAGTACAGCCAGTGATTTCGGGAGCCGGCAAATAGATTTTGCAGAGCAGGCTGTTAAAATGCTGGCAGAAACCCTGGGCACGATACCTTTATAGGTTTTTAAGATTATTAACGCATCAGTCTTTGGTAAAGCGCAACGCAAAACGGTAATGCCAGCAGCACAAAGGCTAAGGTATAAAGCAATAATTGCCGGGTATGATAACGGAGTTGTTGTAAGGGTTTCCTCATAAAAAAATAATTTTATAACAGGGCTTACAGGTCTGTTGATTAATAGAGACTATACATTAGGTAAAAGAGAGTGTTTTTGGGACACTCTCTTTTTGATTTGGAGTATCCCGAATCTACATTCTTCTCTGGCGGGAGGGATTCGAAAGAGTGTCAAATGGCGGCGGCGGTACTGTAGCCGTATCGGTTCTTATTTCCGGTGGCATACCTGTTTTTTCCCGCGGATCACTTTTTTTATTTTTAGGATTAGCCTGGCGCTTGTTCATTGCGGTGTCCTGGTCATTGAAGGTTGCCGTAGCCGCCGGAGGGGTTACAAAATTAACTTCAGTCGCATTAGCCATAATAGCTAGATGGATAGCGCTCGCAAAAGCGAGGAAGACGAGTATGTTTTTCATATTGATATTTTTAAGCGTGAAGACAATGATATTAATTGATCCCGTAACCTTGCATGTTTTAAAAAAGGCGGCATACTATGAGGTATTGCCGCCTTTTTTGGAATATTAAATAGTGCATGCGCTACGCTTTCATTAAAATTTATGATAGAATAGAAGCAGGTTTGTTGACTTTTATTTTTACGCGCTTGCAGTTGCAGGTTCTTCTGCTTCCTGATCCGCTTCGAAGTTGATATGGCTTTCGGCAATATCGGTCAGCTTATAATCGGTTTGCTCTTCTTCATCCAGGGTCTTTTGCAGCATATTGGCTACCTGGCTTAGACCCAGGGTGTGCGCTAAAGCCACCAGGCCGCCATAACTGGCAATCTCGTAGTGCTCTACCTTTTGCGCCGCGATGATGGCCACAGCATCTCTTGTGGCGGAATATTCAGGTGCGGCATCTACCATTTCATCGACCTCTTTCAGAATACCTTCCATGGCCTTGCACTTTTTTGCTTCGGATTTTTCTCCCATCACCTGGAATATTTTTTCCAGGCGGGTGATATGTTTTTGCGTTTGTTGCTCATGCGTTTCAAAAGCTTCGCATAATTGCTCGCAGGTACATAACTTTTGCAATTTTTGCAAACCCGGTATGATCGCTTTTTCTGCCCAAAGCATATCCTTAAGCCCGTCGATAAAGAATGTTTTTAAAGGACCTGTATCATTACCGGGCTTTATTGCCGTACTCTTTTTGGCTGTGTTAGCGCCGGTAGCGACTTGATTTTCATTATTCATAATAAATTGTATTTGCTTTTTAGAAAATCCTTTTGGATGAATTATTGATCGTACCTGCTGCCATAGCCACCTCTGCGACGGCTGCCGCGATAGTTATCGGCATTGTTAAATTCCTCGGTGCGTGATCCCAGGTGACGGCGATTGTAGTTCTGGTTGTCATTAAAATCCTGGTCGCGGCGCTGTTGCCCTTGATAGCTCTGGTGCTGGCCTTGCTGACGGTTGCTTTGCTGACCATAACTCTGGTTGCCCTGTTGGCCGTAGTTTTGATGATCTTGTTGGCCGTAATGTTGATTGCCCCGCTGACCATAGTTGCGGCCTTGTTGGCTGTAATTACCACCATGTTGGTTGTAGTGATTGCCGCGCTGTTGGCCATAACCGGATTCATCGCGTTGACCGCCATTGCGTCTGCCCTGGTTGTCGCCGGTAAACGGTGCATTATCTTGACCACGACCTTCATTGTTGCGATAGTTACCTTGTTGTCGGCCATACTCGCCGCGATATTCACCATGTAGCGGAATGTTTCTGTTTGACTGGTTGCCATATACGTCCATGTCTTCGCGGTAGCCGGCCTGGTTGTCGAAGTCGTTATCGAAGTCTTCGTCAAATTGGTTGTAGCCCTGGTTGTATTGATTACCACTCCTGTTGTTATTGTAGTCGTTGCGGTCATTGAATCCGTATTCTTCCTGGTCGTAAGAGCGGCGGTTGTTGTTATAATCACCATCATTGTCGTCCCAATCTTCCTGGTTGCCCCAGTTTTGGTCATAAGCCGATCTGCCTTGGAATTGGCGATCATTGTTACCTTGTTGGTTGCGTCCGTTGCGTGATCTGTTTGGGGTGTTATTGTACCCGTTGCGATTTTGCTGTGCCATAATCATTTCGGTTTTTAAAATTAAACAATTGGTTTTAGCAATGTTTTGCGAAAATCATACCACATCAGTTTATTGTCGATTTTTAGTTTATAGTAGAATATTTATACCGGGAATTTGGGTAAATAGCTACTCAAAATGTTGCATTTCCACAACAAGGCAATAAATTTTGTATTTGTTCTTTGTATTTGTTTTAACAAAACCTATATCTGTAACCATAAAATTTTAGATTTCTGTATCTGTAACTATCCATAAGGTCGGGCTAATTTTGTCTTGAATTAAAATTTCAAAACTATGGATCAGGTATTATTGAAAACCAGTTGGGAAATTCAGGAAGTATATGCCACAGATATGCGCAGGATAACTTCTTTTTATGAACAATTGAAAGCAAAAGATGAAGGCAGGGCATTGCCGGAATCATTTGGCCTTCCTTTTTTAATTGTTTTAAATGAGGGTGAAATAGCAGGCTTTGCCAGCCTGGTAGCGGATGCGAACGGGGAAATACTTTATAAATGTTATAGTGACCATTTTATTCCTTATTTTTCAGAAAGCGAATGCCGGGAACAGTTGATGGCCGCTTTTGCCAAGCAGCGCAAATTATTTACTGATGCGGGGCATTTGCATTCCGGGATCAGCAAATTATTACGCTGGATCAATCAATCATAATGAAAGGCATCGCTGATGACTTTTAGCTAATGGAATAATATATGAAAAACAGGGAAGCACTTTATCTGAAAATTGCGAAATCGATTACCGAGCAGATCCATAATGAAACTTTACAGTTGGGGGATCGCTTACCTTCTGTACGCAGTGCGCAAAAGTTATATAATGTCAGTCTCAATACGATAAAGCAGGCCTACCTGGAACTGGAGAGCCGGTCTTTGATTGAGTCCAGGCCGAAGTCGGGGTATTTTGTGAGCCAGACCTCGAAACGGAAACTATCCCTACCGAGTGTGGGTGCTTTTAAAGCTACTGCATCGCGACAGACACCTGAGGACCTTATTGATAAAGTATTTGGTACGATTGCCAATAATGATGTGACCCAGTTTGCGCTGGGGGTACCGGGAAAGAATCTGTTGCCTGTGGCAAAGCTGAACAAAAGTATTATTGATGCTTTGAAAGATCGTAATGATGCGGCTACCGGTTATGAACCCGTACAGGGCAATGTGCGTTTGAGAAAGGAAGTCGCCAAATGGGCTATGGTATTGGAAGGAAAGATTACAGAAGACGACCTGGTGATTACCTCAGGAGCGATGAACGCTATTTACAATTGCCTGATGGCGGTTTGTAAACCCGGTGATGCGGTAGCCGTAGAAACCCCGGCTTATTTCGGTTTGCTGCAGGCGATACAATTATTAGGCTTAAGAACGATTGAGATTCCCACGCATCCTGTTTTAGGCGTGGACCTGGATGCCTTAAAAAAGCAATTGCCGAAAGTAGCGGCCTGTTGTTTTATTACCAATTATAATAATCCAATGGGTTTCCAGATGCCGGATGAACATAAGAAGGAACTGGTACGATTGATCACCCATTATAATGTACCCCTGCTGGAAGATGATATTTACGGGAATATTTACTTTGGTACCTCAAGACCTAAACCCTGCAAATATTATGATGAAGCCGGCCTGGTGATGTGGTGTGGTTCTGTTTCTAAAACACTGGCGCCCGGCTATAGGTTAGGTTGGGTGGCTCCCGGCCGTTTTAAAGAAAAAATAATCCGGCAGAAGCTGGTGCAGACCGTCTGCGGGCCATCCTTGTTTCCTGATGTGATCGCGAACTTCCTGTCTTATGGCAGGTACGATCATCATTTGCGAATGTTTCGCAATAAGCTTTACGCTAATTATATGCAGATCCAGAAAGCTGTTTCTGAATATTTTCCCGACAATACTAAAATGTCGCAACCTAAAGGTGGCTTTATGTTGTGGCTGGAATTGGATGAGCGTATTTGTACCGAAGATTTGTACGACCTGGCTTTAAGACAGAAGATAAATTTCGCTCCGGGTAGAATGTTCTCCCAGCATGAAAGGTATACTAATTGTATGCGTTTGAATTATGGTATGGAGTGGACCGATCGCGTGGCTAATGACCTGAAGAAACTCGGCCGTATGGTGAAAAACAGCATTTGATAATGGTTAATTATTAATTGTGAATTATTAATTAATCGCTCATCACTATTCACTTATCACTATTCACTTATCACTATTCACTATTCACTTATCACTTATCACTTATCACTTATCACTTATCACTTATCACTTATCACTTATCACTTATCACAATTCACTATTCACTACTTATCACTCAACTCATCCAGTTCTAAAATTGTATGTTTGTAAAGTTCCAGTGCAGCATGTCAATAATCGTTAGCTGGTTAGTGGCTACCGGCAAACCGGTAATTATTTTAAGCGCTTGCATCGCCATCATAGAACCTACAATGCCGGGTAATGGGCCTAACACGCCATTACGATCACAGTCCGGAATCTCCCCGGGATTGGGTGGCTCAGGAAACAAGTCACGTAATTGTTTACTTCCCTGGTAGTTAAATACGGCGCATTGTCCTTCAAATCCGAGGATACTACCATAAACCAAAGGCTTGCCTAAACGGGCACAGGTATCATTTACTAAATATCTTGTCGTAAAGTTATCAGAACCATCTATTATGAGTTCATAATCGTTGAGGAGGGCTTCGATATTCGTTGCGTCGAGCTTTACAGGCAACGCTATAACGTTGACCTGGCTGTTCAGCTCCCGGACAAAATTTGCAGCACTTGCTACTTTAGATTGTTGCAGCATCTTTTCGGTATGGATTACCTGCCGGTTCAGGTTATGTAGTTCCACCTGGTCAAAGTCCGCGACGGCAATGGTACCCACGCCTGCGGCCGCCAGGTATTGAATAACAGGGCTGCCGATACCGCCGGCACCGATGATCAATACTTTTGCCTTCATTATTTTTCTCTGACCGCTTACGCCAATCTCTTCAATGAAGATCTGACGGCTGTAGCGCTCAAAGATTTTATCTTGTTCCATCTTATAAAATCATTTTAGAATGCGGCATCCCAGTCCTTCATTACCGGTTCATAGCCTGTTTTCCGGATAAGAGTTTTGATACTTTCCATACTCCGTTCATCACTGGTTTCGAACTGCTCGAGCGAAGCCGGGTCTACGGCGTAGCCGCCCGGATTTGTTTTGGAGGCGGCACTCATACTCGTAACTCCTATAGGAATGATATGGTTTCGGAAGTGTTCGCTCTCCCTGGTGGAGATAGAGATCTCCAGGTCTTCATTCCAGATACGATAGGCGCAGATCAATTGCAACAGGTCTTTGTCTTCCATGATGAAGTTAGGTTCGATAATCCCTTCGGCAGGTCTCAAGCGGGGAAAAGACACGGAGTATTTTGTTTGCCAGTAGGTCTGCTGCAGGTAATCTATATGTAGGGCATTGAAAAAACTATCCACACGCCAGTCTTCCAGACCCAGTAAAACGCCTAAGCCTATTTTATGCAAACCTGCGGCACCGATGCGGTCCGGTGTTTGCAGCCGGTAATGAAAGTTGGACTTTTTACCTTTGGGATGATATTGCTTATAAACCTCCTGGTGATAAGTTTCCTGGTAGACCAGAATGGAATGCACACCAGCCTGATGCACCAGGCTGTATTCGGCGGCACTCAAAGGTTGTACTTCCACCGAGATATGTACAAAATGTGGTCTCAATAGTTTGATGGCATTTAAGAAATAATCAATACCAACCGTTTTATTCGCTTCACCACTGACCAGTAAAATGTGATGCACGCCCATTGACTTTAAGGCCATCGCTTCCTGCAGGAGCTCAAAATTGTTGAGTGTTTTTCTTTTAATCGGGTTATCCAGGCTGAAGCCGCAATAAGTGCAGATGTTCTGGCATTCATTACTGAGATAAAGTGGGGCGTATAATTGTATCGTCTTGCCAAACCTTTTCTGCGTAAGTCTTTGGGTCAGCTGCGCCATAGGTTCCAGTAAAGCCTGTGCTGCCGGGGATACCAGTCTTAAGAAATCTCCGATACTCTTTTTAGGTTTCGATAAAGATTTTTGCACTTCATCAGTGGTCGTCGCGGCAATGCGCTCACTGATTTCGTGCCAGCTGTAGGTATTAAAGGTATCGTGGAATGATTGCATGTGAATAGGTGTTTATAGGGCCATTAAGAAACCGGTCAGCGGACTGGATGCGATGGCCCCGGTATGCTGTGTTCCCAGCCCGGCCTCATAAGCTTTCCTGCCGGCGATGACTGCCTCCTTAAAAGCTGCTGCCATAGTTGCAGGATCATTGGCTACCGCGATGGCGGTATTGACCAACACCGCATCTGCTCCGATTTCCATGGCTTTAGCGGCATCAGAAGGGGCTCCGATACCGGCATCTACCACCACCGGCACATTGCTTTGCTCTATAATGATTTCTAAGAAATCAATTGTGCGTAAGCCTTTATTACTGCCTATAGGTGCGCCCAGTGGCATTACAACTGCCGTACCGGCATCCTCCAGTCTTTTGCATAAGACCGGGTCGGCATGGATATAAGGCATGATGATGAAACCCAGCTTCGCCAGAGCTTCCGTCGCTTTAAGCGTTTCTATAGGGTCGGGCAGGAGGTATCGCGGATCGGGATGGATCTCCAGTTTGAGCCAGTTGGTTTCCAGCGCTTCCCGGGCTAACTGCGCGGCAAGGATCGCTTCATTAGCGTTTCTTGCGCCCGAAGTATTAGGAAGCAGGGATAGGTCCGGAAGGTTTAATGCCTGTAAGAGTCCTTCTTCTGGTCGGGCATCCAGGTCTACCCGTTTTAGGGCAAGGGTAACCAGCTCTGTTCCGGATTGCTTTATGGCTGCCTGCATCACTTCTGTTTGTCCGAATTTCCCGGTACCCAGGAATAAGCGGGAGTGAAATGTTTTATCGGCTATGATCAATGGTTGCATGACAGGTATTCTTTAAGTTTAGGAATAATTATGGGTTGCCGGGTGATTAAACCCGAGACCGCAATGCCATATATACCCGCCTTTTGCAGTGCAGGGATATCATTCATTGCTATGCCGCCGATAGCGTAGATAGGTGGTATTTGAATGGACTGGTCTTGTAAAGCCGTAAAGATGTTTTGGTAGCCTGACAGGCCCAGCACCGGGCTCAGTTTTTCTTTTGTTGTGGTAAAGCGGTAAGGTCCCAGGCCTATGTAGTCACAGCCTTCAGATGTTCTTTGCAATATGTCTTTCATGGTATTGGCGGTACCTCCGATGAGTTGATCCGGACCTAAAATTTTCCGGGCTTTCTCGATGGTATCATCATTCAAGCCCAGGTGGACCCCATCAGCAGCTACAATCCTGGCGATATCAATATGATCGTTGATGATGCAGGTGGCCTTATACGCCTGGCATAGTTTACGTGTCGCCAGCGCCAGTTCCAGCTTTTGTTCGTAAGTGCCTTCTTTCCATCTGCATTGTATCCATCCGGCGCCATGATCCAGTGCGTTCAGAATATTGCGGATTTGTTCCGCAGCCGTCTTGCCTTGTGATATATATTGTAGTTTATCCAGCATGGTGATAACCTGATAGGGTAGGGTGACTGTTTAAAAATCTTTCTACATATTGTTTTCCGAGCCTGCAGGCTTCTTCTATACCATAACCTAAAGCGATGTGTGCTGAGATGGCCGCGGAGAGCACACAGCCGGAACCATGTTTGGGAGTGGCGGTTTCCGTTCCGGGATAGAGTTCAATCTTTTCTCCTTGCAGGTATAAAATATCAAGCCCGGTTTGTTCCTTTCTATGGCCACCTTTAAGCAGTACTGCCTGTTCTTTTGCGATCAGTGCTTCGAATTGTTCATATTCCCGGAGGTTGGGAGTAAGCAGGTCGATCTGTTGCAATGTTGCTTTCAAGGAGGCTTTTCCTGTTGTTGCAAAGAAGGTAAAACCTGTTGAGCTTTTGATTACAGGGTCCCAGATAATAAATGCTTTTTCGTTTTGCTGCCGTATCGTGTCAACGATGTGCTGCAGCATCTCGGCGTCTTGTACAATGCCGATCTTTATTACAGGAATGAAATAGGCTTCCATCAGTATTTTGATATGCCGGCAGATACTTTCTACAGGCTGCCAGTTTAAGTCGTAGAAATCCTCTTCGGTTTGCAAAGTATTCGCAGTGAGTACGGCCATACCTCTAACCTTTAACTGCTCAAAGGTTTTAATGTCGGCAAGGATACCGGCACCGCCACTGGGATCCAGTCCCGCTATACTTAATACAATGGGCCGGTCTTGTAGCATGCTATATCTGGCATTACTATTATTCATAAGCTGATTGTATGTTTTTATATACAGCGACAGGGTCAGGTGCCTGCCAGATACTGCCTAATAGGGCTATGCCATCTGCGCCGCTTTGTATTACTTCTTTAAAGTTATGCGCATCAATACCTCCAAGCCCGATCAATTGACAATGCGTATTTTTTCTTTGAGCAAGTGTGGATAGTAAGGTATGCGCTGTTCCGTAGCCCTGTTTTGATATACTCGGATACATGGGTGATAAAAAAGCATATTGCCATATTGCATCCAGATCGTTAAACGTATCCATATCATGTACCGAGGTTGATAAAATGTATTCGTTCTTATACATCGAATGCCTTTTGTTTAACCGGTCTTCTTCCCGGAAGTGCAGCCTGTTGATGCCATATTCAATAGCCAGGTGATAATGGGAGTGCAGGACCAGCCTTTGATGAAATACAGGATCTATAGCATCCAGGTATGCTTTCATTTCGGTATCGTTCAGCCAATACTTCCGGATGTGAAATAACTCCAGCCCGGCCTGGAAAAGCTGCCGGATTATTGCGTGTTCATTGGGTATTACCTGCTCTGGTGTTAATACAAGGATCATAAATAAAGTTCTTTTCCCTGTTCTATAAATTCTTTGGATTTATCCAGCATCCCTTGCTCGGCCGCATCCCTGATCTCCTGCGTAATCTTCATCGAACAGAATTTTGGTCCGCACATGGAACAGAAGTGGGCCACCTTCGCCGCATCAGCCGGCAGCGTTTCATCATGGAATGATTTTGCTGTGTCAGGATCTAATGAAAGGTTGAACTGGTCTGCCCAGCGGAATTCAAAGCGCGCTTTGCTTAATGCATTGTCCCTGTATTGCGCACCGGGATGGCCTTTGGCCAGGTCGGCCGCATGGGCGGCCAGTTTATAGGTGATCACCCCATCTTTTACATCTTTCTTATTTGGCAGTCCTAAATGTTCTTTAGGTGTTACGTAGCACAACATCGCGCAGCCATACCAGCCGATCATCGCCGCGCCGATAGCGGAAGTAATATGGTCATAACCCGGTGCAATATCTGTGGTCAAAGGACCTAGTGTATAAAAAGGAGCTTCATCACAAACTTCGAGTTGCTTCTCCATGTTCTCTTTGATCATATGCATAGGTACATGGCCCGGGCCTTCGATCATCACCTGTACATCATGTTTCCAGGCGATCTTGGTCAGTTCGCCCAGGGTCTCGAGTTCGGCAAACTGCGCGGCGTCATTGGCATCGGCAATAGAGCCCGGTCGCAACCCATCGCCTAAGGAGAAGGCTACATCATAACGCTTCATAATCTCACAGATCTCTTCAAAATGCGTGTAAAGGAAATTCTCTTTGTGATGGTAGAGACACCATTTTGCCATAATCGATCCGCCACGGGAAACGATACCGGTTACGCGGTCGACGGTAAGATGGATATAGCGCAATAAAACACCCGCATGAATGGTGAAATAAGAAACGCCTTGTTCTGCCTGCTCAATCAGAGTGTCCCGGAAGATTTCCCAGGTAAGGTTTTCAGGAATACCTTTTACTTTTTCCAGGGCCTGGTAAATGGGCACGGTACCAATAGGCACGGGTGAATTCCGGATAATCCATTCCCGGGTTTCATGTATATTCTTGCCCGTGGAAAGATCCATGATCGTATCCGCCCCCCATCGACAAGCCCAGACTGCTTTTTCGACTTCCTCTTCTATGCTTGAGGAAACAGCACTGTTGCCTATATTGGCATTGATCTTTACCAGGAAATTACGGCCTATGATCATCGGTTCGCTTTCGGGGTGATTGATATTATTAGGTATGATGGCCCGACCGGCAGCAATTTCTTCCCTTACAAATTCTGCAGTAATCGCTTTTTGGGGAGTGCGGGCACCGAAGCTTTCTCCCTTATGTTGGGCATGCATGCTCTTTGGTGCCGCCGCCAGTTGTTCTATGCGTTGATTTTCCCGGATGGCGACATATTCCATTTCCGGCGTGATGATGCCTTGCCGGGCATAATACAATTGGGTTACGTTTTTACCCGGCTTTGCTACCATAGGTTGATGACAGTAAGCAAAGCGCAAATGGTCCAGGCTTTGGTCTGCAAGGCGGGCTTTGCCATACTCAGAACTGATGCTTGTCAGGACGTTCACATCGGCGCGATCCAGGATCCATTGTTCCCTCAGGCGCGGCAATCCTTTACGCACATCGATTATAGCCGTTTCATCGGTATAAGGGCCGGAAGTATCGTACACGGTTACCGGTGGATTTACTTCAAGGCTGCCATTGCTGTGTTTGGTAGGGTGTAAGCTGATCTCGCGCATAGCGATTTTAATCGGGAATAGGGTTCCTGGCAGGTACACCTTTTTTGAATTCGGGAAAGGGGTTTGCGTGATGGATTGATATTGCATGATTTTTATTTTTTGAAGAAGAAGAAATTTATCCACCCTGGGTAGCGGTGATGATGAGAATGGTGTCCCGGTCATTTAATGGCGTAGTGGGCCATTGCGTGCGGGGCACGACCTGGTTGTTCAGTGCGACGGCGATACCTTTGGTCTTGTGAGGGGCTTCCGCATGCATTAGCGCTGCCAGGGAGCCGGGCAGTTCGTCGAAAAACTTTGTTTGATGGTTGATGATCAGTTCCATTCCTATGCTTTTTATACGAATAATAAAAACTTTAGGAATGGCTGCAATAGTGCGGTACGCACCGGTGAAGACAGTCTGCTTTTCCCTACGCCGGTATGATCCGGATCAGGTTCAAAGGGTAAAATCTCAGCCTGCTTTTGATCGCAGACACCCCTAAAGTTCGCTGCTAAGGTAGGGAAATATTTTTAATGCACAGTAAAAATGCTTTTGTTATGACAATATGGGTTTAAAGGAATAGGATAAATCTTTTGCAGATAAACAAAAGCACGAAGCTGTTTTTACCTGCCAGAGCTGTTAATTTTGTAGCCTGGTTCAAACAATGCTTCGCAGCGTTAAGTGTATTATTAATACTAATGTCCGGGTATAAAAGAACGCCACCGGGAGGTCTTCCGGTGGCGTTGATTATTCTAATATTCTAAGAGATCGTTTAGGTACTATTTCATATAGGCTTTTAAGCGTACCCGGAATGAGCCATTAGTTACTTTCAAAGGAGCATTGCCATCTTCAAAATCACTGGGCAATTCCGCTTCAAAGGTACCTTCGATCCATACGCCCTCTACTTTTGTTATTTTAAATTTACCATTGGAGGGGGTTACCGTTCCGAAAAATTCTAATTCTCCTTTTATTTCTCTGTCGATTCTCAAATTGGCATTTGGCAAAATTTCCGTTTGGTCTACCAGGCTTTGGATAGTATAGTCACCTACTTCGATTTTTTTTCCTTGTACTGTACGGATGACTATGCCCAGTTTTTCGTCTGCTTTTATTTTGCTGCTTACATATAGGCTTGTTTCCAGGAAATCAACTTTATCCTCCGTGTCTTTATCGCCCTTTTTTTGATAGCAACCGGCATTATCTCCTTTGAAATTATAGGCTTTGCCGTTGACCGTATATTTGATAAATGCTTCCTGGCTATAAGCTTTGATGCCTGAAAATAATCCTAAAATGGATAAGGCAATAATCAGTAATAATCCTTTTTGGTTCATTTTTTTATAATTGATGTTTATGAGTGAGGGCTGGTAATAAAAACGGATTGACCGATTACCATTTGTATTCCTTTACGAGTAATTTAAATGAACCTTTGGTAACTTTTATAGGAGGAGCTCCCTCTTCAAAATCGGGAATATTCGCTTCGAAGGTGCCTTCTATCCAATCGCCGGTTATTTTAGTGATTTCAAATACGCCGTTATCGGGGCCATCCGTATTGTAAAAGATCAGGCCGTCCGCGGTTTCTCTTTCAACAGTTAGACATACATTGGGTAAAATTTTTGTTTGTGAAAGCAGGTCTTGGACAATATACTTACCCACCTGGAGTTTCTTTCCTTTTTCGATACGTATTTTGAAAGATAGTTGTTCCGGAGTATTAATGGAAAAATCAAGTTGTGAACGAACCTGTTGAAAGTCAACTTTGTCCTCATCCGTTTTGTTTCCCGGGCTTTTAGAGCAGGACACCTGCTTGCCTTTAAAGCTATAGCTGGTTTCATTGATAGTATACTTTAAATAGCCTTCCTGGCTAAATCCTTTCAGGGTAAGGGAAGCCAATAGCAGCGTGAGCATTGTGAGTAGTAGTCCTTTGTTCTTCATACAAATTGCGTTATTTTTTTAATGAGCTCAAATGTACAGTATTTATTAAATCACTTAGTGGTGGCGGTGGAAAATTAATTTTAGATTATCGGGTTGGTGCGAAATGTTTTATGTTGAGAATATGTAAGCACTTTTAGAATTGAAAAAGTAGGGCACAATACTTGAATTGAAATCGTAACTATCTTAGCAGGACAAATTAAAGAGATACTCTTTCAATCGCACAATACTTGAATTGAAATCGGAAAACTCTAGCTTAGCACAAATGGCCGGACATCTTTCAATCGCACAATACTTGAATTGAAATTATATTTCGGGGTTCGAAAAAGCAGTTGTATTTAGACTTTCAATCGCACAATACTTGAATTGAAATAGCATGGCTCCTGCAGGCGGTCTAATATCTTGTTCACTTTCAATCGCACAATACTTGAATTGAAATCAAAGGCCGATGAAGCGAACGAAGACAAGGCGAAGGCCTTTCAATCGCACAATACTTGAATTGAAATTAGCTCGTCGACCTCCTCCTTTAAAACCGCATATCCTCTTTCAATCGCACAATACTTGAATTGAAATAAAAAACGGGGGCGTGATATTTCGCGATTGCGGTAACTTTCAATCGCACAATACTTGAATTGAAATTCGGCTGCATCTTCCGAAATTTCTCCGAACCGCCTCTTTCAATCGCACAATACTTGAATTGAAATTTTTAATTTGTTTTAAATTATTAAAAAATGTTTTTCTTTCAATCGCACAATACTTGAATTGAAATAAGGATCTTTTTCAACACCTAGCGCGAGAAATATTCCTTTCAATCGCACAATACTTGAATTGAAATCAACGTACGTTAACGCGGTAGCGGTTTGCTTGTTCCTTTCAATCGCACAATACTTGAATTGAAATTATGATGCCTCTCATTGCACCTGTAATGCATAAGGCTTTCAATCGCACAATACTTGAATTGAAATTGTGGTAAGTGTCCTGCTTGCCTTCGAAAGCGTACTCTTTCAATCGCACAATACTTGAATTGAAATATGGCTACGAGGAAGAAGGCGGCGTTCCTGATGATGCTTTCAATCGCACAATACTTGAATTGAAATATTTCAATAGCATTTTTCTCGAACAGGTGCATTACCTCTTTCAATCGCACAATACTTGAATTGAAACTCATCTTATCAATCTTCTTTTGATCTTCGGCTGATACTTTCAATCGTACAATACTTGAATTGAAATCCAATTTCACCGTCTAAAAAAAATATGCTTCTAATGTATTTCAATCGTAAAATACTTGAATTGAAATTAGGTGTATTGGTTTACTGTATTCTTTAGCCCGTCTTTCAATCGTACAATACTTGAATTGAAATTTGTCCGGATCGCCGCCAATAACTACATCAGCAAGCTTTCTGTCGTACAATAATAACCAGCTGCTTTCAATCGTACCATATAGGAATTGTAATCAAATAATTGCTGAAAATCGTTTTGGGAAAAGTATCTTTCAATCGTACCATATAGGAATTGAAATTCTGGTAGTAATCGTTTGATCAGGTTCGTAGTATCACTTTCAATCCTACAATGCTTGAATTGAAATCGCCATAATGAATATTTTGGAGCCAATTTTTGTAAAACTTTCAATCGCACAATACTTGAATTGAAATATGGAATATGATTGCATACCTTTTGCATAGCCAAGACTTTCAATCGCACAATACTTGAATTGAAATCCGACAAAAAGTAAAAGAAAATCAATACTACAATTCTTTCAATCGCACAATACTTGAATTGAAATAATTCAGCATTTTTTCGCTCTATTTGAGACTTTGTTTCTTTCAATCGCACGATACTTGAATTGAAATTAAATCAGGCACACGTAAAATTATGGATAATAAAAACTTTCAATCACACGATACTTGAATTGAAATAAATTATAAAAGAGGCATTGCAGTTCGACAAAATTAACTTTCAATCGCACGATACTTGAATTGAAATAAGGATCAAAATAAATTATCAAACTACCTTGCCGATCTTTCAATCGCACGATACTTGAATTGAAATTCTGGTGAATTTGCCACATTACGGCCTCTTTCCCTGCGTTTAATCGTACAATACCTGAATTAAATTTTTTACTCAATTCAAAGCCGCATCTGTATACATACTGCAACGCCAGCAGCAACAACTACGTACCGATTGCTGGTAGCTCAATAAAAGATGTAGCTTATGGATGTATGCATACAACCTTTGCTTTTCATTGACAGAGAGTTGGGTATAATAGCTAATGTGTATCATTCATTCAAAATTAATAAAGCCCAATTCATTTAATGTCACCGATCGGTAAAAGTCAGGCGCCTCCGTAACAAGAAATGGAACAACTAACTTAGCTGTTCCATTTCCTGGATATGACACTTTGTTCATTTTATCGCATTAATAGAACGTCTCCCTTGAATTGTTGGGTGCCACCTGTTCTCTTCGCGATCCGGATATCGTAAAAGTAAATGCCTTGTGCGGCAGGCTGTCCTTTAATAGTGCCATCCCATCCTTTTGCCGCATCCCGGGTTTCAAAAACCAGGTGACCCCAGCGATCATAGATCCGGAAGGCCAGTACGCCCTGGTAACCCATATTCTTAACGGCAAAGAAATCGTTTTTACCGTCGCCATTCGGCGTAAAGGCATTAGGGAGATGCAGCGTTTCATCAATGTCAATACGCATTTTCGCGGTATCATTACAACCATATTGATTGTACCCCACAACCGTATATTCAAGCGGCTGCCGGGGGGCTTGCAACCGGGTTGGCAATAGCAGGATGACTTAACCAATGTTTCGGAAACCATTCGTAAAGTTCTGCACCGCTGGCCACTAATTGCACCTGCTGACCGGAAAAAATCTTTACACTTCCCGGCTCAATAGTCAATTGCGGTACCGGATAGCGGGTAACCGTAATGCTGTCAGTACCCTGGCAGCCACCGACTCTGTCTGTAGCGGTCAGGTAGAAAGTGGTCGTCTCGCGCACAAGGCCATCGGTAACAGAAGTGTCGGGCCTGCTGAGGGGTGCTGCGGGACTCCATTGAAAGTCATAAGCACCGGCATAGAGCATTTGTGCCGCTATATGCACGGAATCAATGCAGGTACCCAGGTTCTGTAAAGGCGGATGTACCACTACCGGTTTGCGGATCAGGATATTCCTTGAAACACTTTGACCGTTCGGTGCCGTATAGGTGATCGCACACTGTACCGGGAAAACGGTACTGCCCTGAGTGGCGATTGCCGGGTTAAAATACCAAAGCCCGTTCGCCTGCAAAACGCCACAGCCACTGAATTGCCCGCCTGCAGGAGTGGCGCCTAAAGCGTGCAATGCATCTTTATGACAAAAAGTGGTAGTCAGGACAGAGCCGTCACCATTGGTGATCATGGGTTGTGCCTTTGCAACCGATGCCATAATCATTAATGCAATAAAAAGGGCGGTTAAGCTTTTCATGAAAAGTATACTGTTAGTACCGGGAACATTAAGATGATAGGGTTTATGCTGCTTAATACTCCCGGTGTGCTCTTATTAAATATTATTGTTTTACGATCTTTTCCACTTTGATCAGTTGGTTGTCTTTGTCCGTTATCTTCAGGAAATATACACCATTCGCCAATGTTTTTACGGAGAAGCGGTTTCCTTTTTGCTGTTCTAAAATTATTCTGCCTTCTACCGTGCTCAGCTGGAAACTCACGGCTACCGGGCTGTTGATGTATATGATATCATTGGATGGATTAGGGAATACTTTTACCTGGGCGCGGATTGCTTCCTTATTCCCGATGCTGTTGGCATTGGTAATAGTATACACATCTGAAGTATCGGAACAACCGTTTTCATTGGTCACGATTACCTGGTAGTCGCCATTTTCGGAAACGGTATAGGTCGGGTTAGTGGCACCGGCGATCAGGTTGCCGGCTTTCATCCACTGGTATGTGCTAAAGGTGCCTGTAGTGCCTAATTCAAAGCCATTAACGGTAATGTATACGCCCAGGTCTGAAATAATATTCAGGTTAATCGTAACCGTACTGTCACAGCCTAATTGACCCTGAAGTACCCGTACATAAGTTCCGGAGCTGGTCCATACTTCATTGTTGAATACATATTGACCGCAGGCGTCCACATTTACTGTAGTAGAGCTGGTGTCGGTACAACTCATTTTGTGTACAAAGATTTCACTACTCGGGAAGAATGGGTAGGGGGAAGGTATTACATTGACCAGGTGCGTGGCGATCGGATCCGGGTCAAAGTCGCAGGTGTCACTCTGGAAAAAGCCAACAGTATACAGGTTATGAGCAGCATCCATTACAATGCCATCGGCCTGGTCTACATGTTTACCGCCCATGCTTTTCGCCCATATGAAATCGCCGCTATTGGTCAGTTTGGTATAATAGATGTCCGCATAGGTACTGTTAGGGTTGTTTTTTGTTTTCAGGTAAAATTCAGCCGCACCCGGATCAAAGTCTACAGAGTCACTAAAGGTACCTGTAGTGTAGATATTGGAGAAATTATCTATTAAGATGGAGCGCCCGATATCACCTGCGTTACCGCCATAAGTAACATGCCATTGCACGGCTCCTGCTGAGTCACATTTGAATACCATAGCATCAAAACCATTTACCGCCGTTACCGCCTGTCCTACTACGCCCGGTTCGAAAACAACTGAGTTGCTGAAATACCCCGTAGCATATACTGCGCCAGTGGGATCCAAGGCAATATCATATACTTCCCGGGCACTGGAAGGTGTTGCTACCAGGGATCCCAGGTGCCTTACCCAGTTAAATTGTCCTGTAGAATCTAATTTTACAACATAACCATCCGTTCCACCTGTAGCTGTTTTTTGGGCCAGTCCTGGTCCGGGATCGAAATCCATGGTGCCCCTGAAAGAACCGGATGCGATCAGGTTATCCCATTTGTCCGCTTCGATGGCGAATGCGTTGCTGACACCGGCTGATCCCTGGAATTGTTTGGCCCAGGTGAAATTACCGGTACTGTCCAGCTTGACAATATAGATATTGTGCAGGCTGGTGCTGGTCGATCCATTGGTCATGGTGAATGTGCCGGGGCCAGGATCAAAATCGCCGGTGCCGATATAACGGCCCAGTATGGCAATATTACCTTTGCTGTCTACCGTAACATTATTAGCATAAGCTTGCCGGGCACCATTACCCAGTAATTTGGCCCAACGGAAATTACCGGCTGTATCGTATTTGGCAATAAAGCCATTGAGTGAAGTGGCCAGTGTGCCGTTTGCAGTCAGGGTGTCCTGTTGCTCATTAAGCAGGATAGTGTTGCTGAAATAACCGGTCACAAAGACATTGCCGAATTGATCGGTTTGTACCGCAGATAATTCCGCTGCGGCGCCGGGACTCGTTTGTTCGGCAACCTGCTTCATCCATAATACATTACCCAGTTCATCATATTTAGAAAGCCTGGGCGTACCATTTACAATACCGGCAGTATATACTTTGTTGTTTGCGTCAATCGCGATGCCCCGGCTGGAGCTACTTGTATCCGTTTTACGGACCCATTCGAAGCCAAGGTTCTGTGCCCGGGCGCTCAGTCCGGAAAAAATGCCGTTTGAAAGCAACATGCCAAGGAATAAGTAAGATTTTCTCATCAATCATTTTTTTAAGGTCGAACAAATATAGAATTCCAAAAACAACCTGCATACTGTGTTTTCCCCTAGTCATTGTTTTTTTACAATCAAGCGGCTTTCGTTTGCAAATGCTCCTGATGCGTTTATATTTGTGGGATGAACCGGATTTTGTTGTTTAAGGTATTGGGGCTTTTATGGGTAAGTATTTTTTTTATAAAAAGCGCTTATGCCCGTTTACCTGAGCCCAAAAGCACGCCGGAGTGGTTATTGCAGCAGGTCAAACAGCTTAATGAAATGGACCGGGCTGACGTTGTAGCCTGTTCCCAAAAGGCACATCAACTACTGCTGGAAGCAAAAGAAAATGGTTATAACGATGCATCAGTGGGGCTGTACCAGCTTTTGGGCAGGATCGCCCATGAGCAAAGTCATTTCGATAGCGCGGTCTACTATTTTAATGAAGGGATTAAAGTCTGCACGACCACTAAAGGAAAGCATAGCCTGGCCGTATTTTACAATAATATAGCGGTGGTTAAACATATGCGGGCGCAATACCAGGAGGCTGCCCGGTATTACCAGACCGCTATCCGCTATGCCCGGCAATATCCACCTGCTTCAATGCCTATAGAGAAAATATATGGCAATTATGGCGTGGTATTTACCCGGTTGGGTCTGTACGAGGAAGCTATTGTACAATTGCAAAAGTCTTTACAGGTTAAAAATTCACCGGATAGTCTTGCGATCGTTTTAGGTGGTTTACAAAGCCTGGGTTCCGTTTATAAGAATCAGGGTAAAGATAGCCTGGCTACGGTTTATTATGATTCTGCTATTGCTATTTCCAGGAGGACCGGTTACGATAAGAGTTTAAGTATCCTGTTGAATAATCTTGCGGAAATACAATTGAATCGGCATCAATATGCTTTGGCACAGAAAAACTTATTAGAAGCAGAACAGTTGAGTGCATCAGTGAACGCGAGCTATAAGATGACCATAAAAGCCAACCTGGGTACGACTTACCTGCACCTGGGCCAGATCGGGAAAGCAGAAGCCTACCTGCTTAATGCTTATCATTCCGGGCTTTTGATCCCAACCGGGCAGAAGGATGTGACCGGTCAATTATCGGAGCTGTATGCAGCAAAGAAAGATTTTGAGAAAGCCTATATTTTCAACCGGCTCTATTTTAAATTGCAGGATAGCCTGCAGGGAGAGAAAATAGCCATGCAGGTTTCGGAGCTGGAAAAGAGATACCAGTCCGTGGAAAAAGATAATGAGCTTATTAAATCCAAACTGCTGGTAAGCGAGCAAAGGCATAAGCTGGAGCGCAAGGATTTATGGATACTCATTATGGCTGTTGCCGGTTGTTTTATTATTGCTGCGACCATTACTTTGGTAGTGTGGCGCAATAAACGGAACAAAAACAGGCAGGCCATCGAAAGATTAAAATCTGTTATCTCCGGTGAAGAAAAAGAAAGAAACCGTTTAGCTAAGGACTTGCATGATGGCGTAAATAGTACCCTTAACGCGATCCGGATCTATATCGCAGCTTCGGCGGGTAAAGATGCAGCCGGTATCAGCGATCCGATTATCGTGAAAGAACTGGATGATATGCTGGATGCCGCTACCAATGATATACGGGCGGTGGCTTATAACCTGAGCCCGCAGGAGCTTACCCAGAGCGGCCTGACGATGAGTATCCATTATTTTTGTACCCGTTTACTACAGAAAACCGGTATTAATGTCGATATCCAGATCTATGAAGGGATGGATGAAACACCACCGGAACTTGCTTTAAGTATCTATAGAATCATACAGGAGTTATTGCAAAATATAGTGAAGCACTCTAAGGCAAGTAATATGATCTTGTTGCTTTATAAAAACCAGGAAAAAATTGTACTTTTAGTCGAAGATAATGGCTCGGGTTTACCGGCAGTGAAAGCACCCTCGAAAAACGGAGGTTTAGGTTTGTCCAACATAGCAGAACGTGTAGCGGTGCACCAGGGTAAACTGACGATAGAAACACCCGCTGATACGCCCGGATTGGTGGTATGTATAGAGTTCCCGGTCTTATCATGATAAACAAAGATGGAAGATGAAGATTAAAGTACTTGTTGTAGACGATCATGAGTTGATCCGGGAGGGAATTTTGTCCCTGCTTTCCGGAGAGACAGATATTGAGATCGCAGCCACATATAATGCCGGTAATGCCCTGATGACCGGTATCGTGCAACATAAGGCGGATGTGGTCTTGCTCGATCTGCAATTGGAAAACGAGAATGGCCTGGACTGGCTGTTAAAAGTAAAGGAGCAATTTCCGGCGGTGAAAGTACTTATTTTATCATCCAATGAAAATATACATAACATAGGTCTTTTGCTGAAGAGTGGTGCCAGTGGCTATTTGTTTAAAAATACCCGCATGCGGGAGTTGGCAACGGGTATCCGCCATGTGATGCAACATGATACGCCTTATCTTTTGCCGGAAGTAGCACAATTCATCAATAGCAAAAATAAAAGCCTGTCTTCCTTAAATACCCTTACGCCAAGGGAGTTGGAAGTATTGCAGCTGATCGCGAAAGAGCTGACCAGCCAGGAGATTGCTGCACAGCTGGGGATCAGCCACCGCACTATTGAGATCTACCGCCTGGGCCTGATGCAGAAAATGGATGCGAAGAATATGGTGGGCATGGTCAAAAAGGCCATCATGCTCGGCCTGATCAAAGAGTAGTTATTATTCATCTATTAAAAAAAACGCTATGTCAATTGTTCAAAAACTACTCAAGATTGACCTGACTGGTCAAGTGCAGGGCGCTTCAATGGTTTCCACGGACTTCAAAACGCTTAATGGCGCTAATCCTAAGGAACTGGGTTATTTCTTAGCTATCTGGGAGGGTAACCAGGTCCAGAACCTGGCTACAGCCAATCATGTTCAAGAGATTAACACTACCAGTATGGATGGAAACGCAATTTTCGAGAAACTGGAACTGGATTCCCGGGACTACATCATTGGTCTTGGTGTAAACAATCAAAGCAGCACTTCTATTTGCGCTACATTAGCCGTTCCAAAAAGCCATGAAAAATTTAAGCTTTTAAACAACAGCCTAAGCTCAGTTACCTTAGTACATCAGAGTACCGACAGCCTTGTCGCATCTTTTGCTACACCTGACTACAATCTCCCGGCAAGCAATAAAAACTGGCTTGCCCTGTTCGAAGGTCCTTTTACTGCTAATATGTATAAAGGTATTAATGTAGTAAAAACAACTATGATCAGCAAAAATATTAATGAAGGAGCTGTAGCCATGAACAATATCCCGGGCGGATTGATCCGGTTCCAGAGATATACATTGATCTATGGTATGGGTTTAAACGGATCCGGTAATCTTGATTTCTCCAGCCTGGTAGCTGCTGCAGAATTCGATATTTCATAGTAGCTGCACTGGCAGGCATCACAAATTCATCTCTTTCAAAACTGTTAGTGCTAAACGGTGGACGTTGTATTCAGAAGCTATATTGACGGAATTTTTGTAATTAAAGAAGATTGCTGAGATTTTAGATTCAATTCCCAAAGAGTAGGAAGATGGATAAAAAGGAATGGAATTTTTCTACTCCTTTTTCATATCTAGTCAAATCAACAAATTGATATTGAGTAGGGGTTTTTCAGATGAGCAGTATTTATGCTTTCTGCCCGTAAATCAATAAACGCTTAAAGGCATAAATAGCGGGGAATTGCGTAAATGCCTGGGCTATTTTTTGTTTAAAAGCTTCCTGGAATAGTACTCCCTGTGCTTCATTTAATCGCTCCAGGTAAGGAATCAGCGCAGAGCCGGAAATAAAGCGGAATAAGGTATCAGCATCTTCCGCGATAATAGGATAGACCTTTTGTATCAGCTGTATTTGTTCCAGGCCATTTTCAAAAAGAATAGTGGCATATTCATCCAGCGTTAAGACGGATGAAGCGCGGTTCCAATTGCCCGATTGTGTTTTGTAGGGCTCCTCTTCAGCCAGTCCGGCTAAAAGTTGGTTAAGGATATTGCCCGGCTGGTAAGGCATCTGTACGGCCAGCTGGCCGCCTGGGTTTATTTTACGGATGATTTGCGGAAAAAGGTGCTTATGGTCTTCTGACCATTGTAAAGCCGCATTGCTGAATGCCAGGTCATAGGTGTGCGCTTCCTGTAGCCATGCTTCTGTGGTACTTTGTTGGAATGCCAGGCGCTCTGTTGCTGCCGGTCTTTCCGCTAACATCGCATCCGAACTGTCTATGCCAAGAAAATGTGCATCGCTAAAACGTTCTGCCAGGATCGCTGTTTGTTCCCCGGTTCCACAACCCAGGTCTACCGCCTGCATTCCCGGTCTATGTTCGATTAAGTCCATAAGATCGAAAAAGGGTTGAAAGCGGATTGATTTGAATTGATTGTAGACTTCGGGGTTCCAGGGCATAATATGTAGTTTTGAGCTCAAAAATACTTAAAAGCAGCTCCTTGACCTGTAGCAGCTTTGTTAAAAAGCGCGCTGGCGCCCTTAATTGAATATCTGATTTTATCCTTAAATTTGCCCTATGCTTTCGAAAAAGTCACAATATGCCTTTAAGGCGCTTGCTTATTTAGTCGAACGGAGAAATGTTGGGCCGGTATTGATTGCCGAGATCGCAGAAGCAAAGAAAATTCCCCTTAAATTCCTGGAAAGTATCCTGCTTGACCTGCGCAAAGCCCATATACTGGAAAGCAAAAGAGGGAAGGGCGGCGGCTATTACCTTACGGACGAAGGCGTTAAGGTTACCCTGGTAACGGTAATGCGCCTGGTCAACGGTCCTATTGCTTTATTGCCCTGCGTCAGTCTTAATTTTTACCAGGCTTGTGATGATTGTTCTGAAGCACACTGCGGCCTGCATGATACTATGGTAGCCGTTCGGGATGCCACATTGGAGATACTGAGTAACAAAACCATCATGGACCTGGTCAAGTAAAGCTGTACTTCCGGAACTATTGGATCTATATTTTCATCTGCTTTTTATTAACGTCTTTCATTTAAAGGTCACATTTTGGTGACTTTTTTTATAGTATTGGTAGGCCTTGTGACGCCTATTTTAAAAAAAAATGGATAATTTTTTGAATTTTTCTAATGATCCGGTAAATCTTTACGTCTTACTATCAATTAACAGGAGTTAATTCAGCCCTTAATCCCTTAAATCACAAAAACCATGAAACGTTATTTAATTCCTTTTGCTGCTTTCTTTTGTCTGAAGGCGGCGGCCCAACCGGCTTCTTTAGATACCCAGTTTGGCAATGCTGGTATTACAGAATTCCAGGATACGGCATCTTCTGAGTATAATTGTGTCGTAACCGATGCCCAGGGCAATATTTTCAGTGCGGGCTATGTAATGGTCAACTCTTTTAATGGTTATTACCGCCTGATGGTGACCAAGACATTACCTAATGGTCTGTCCGACCAGAGCTTTGGCAATAATGGTGTTGCAGAGGTAACTGTAGATGCCTCGGAATTTCCTTTAGAAATTGTGCTGGCCCCGGATGGTAAGATCCTGGTCAGCGGATCGGCTTACACCGGGCATACGCCTAATGCCCCTGGCGATCACCTGGGCTTCCTGGTGCGCCTGAATACGAATGGCACTTTAGACCAGACCTTTGCCCAAGGCGGTATCTTTCATTTTATGTCACCCAATAGTCACTTCACCAATATTTTCTTTAAAAATAATGGTACTATAGTGGTTTGTGGTAATACCGATTACCAGTCTTTTGTACTCCAGCTACTGGACAATGGCACTCCTGATAGTCAGTATGGAAATGGTGGTTTTTTCTTCCTGAATACGCCTACTTTTAAATTCGGTATCTGGCGTGCGGTATATAATGAAGATGGCAGCATTGTATTAGCAGGTCATGAGTTTTCAAATTTTGATGATCCAAAACTGGCCTATTGTAAGGTTACGGCGCAAGGTACTTATGACCTCAGTTTTGGTGATAATGGTTATAAAACCCTGGATATGTATTCTGGTCAGCCGATGAGCTATGAAACACTGACGCAGATCCGGAAAGGGCCGGGAGGAAAATATTACATGGCCGGCAGTGCCTCCTCACAGGTCATGCTGCGGGTAAATGCCGATGGTAAAATTGATTCAACCTTTGCAGTAAATGGTGTCCTTAGCCATCAATACCCTAATAAAGACTTCGTGGTGCAACAGGATGGTAAGCTGATCCTGATCGGGGCCAAAGATTTCAGTGAATATAATGCCGGTTGGATCGTTACACGTTTAAATGCAGATGGAACCATAGATCCGGGCTTTGCCAATGGCCAGTCTTTTGGCCTGGATATCTCTACCGATCATGATTATCCGCAAGCGATCAATAGCATCAATGACCAGTATCTTATAGTGACCGGTTCTTCCCGTAGGACCAATGTGGCCCGTGGTACGATTGCAAAAATCAAATTGACTACTGGTACCAGTATTAAGGATAATATAGCAATGCAGCATATGGCACTTTATCCTAACCCGGTGCGTGATGTACTAACGCTTGAAGCAGATGAGCTGATGGAACGTTTTGAAATCATTGATGTGAGCGGCAGACAGGTACTGCAAAGCAATTTGCTGAATGCTAAAACGGCCCGAATTAACTGTACCTTTCCTGCGGGAAGCTATACGGTTAGGCTGCAATTGAAGTCTGGAACTGTGTTTAGCCGGCCTCTGATCAAGCTATAATTGATGGAATGTATAGGATAGAAAATGCTGTTTGCAATTGAAGGCAAACAGCATTTTTTGTTGTACATTGATTATATCTTTGATTTTATTGGCTATACCTTAGTGCCGACAGGCTTACTTTTCCAGGTGAATAACAGGGCAAGAAAAATACCCAGGCAGATCAGCGCGCTTACATTCATTTGTATAATAAAAGCATGTAGGGAAGCGGCTACTAATATCGATTTCGTTCGCTGCACGGCAAAAGTGAGTATATAAGAAAAGACAATACAAAACAGCAGGAACATCCCGAAACCTCCATATTGCTCAAAATCTTTAAAAACTACCAGGTGCCAGATTGCCCAGGTGATACCCGAAATCAGGCTTTTAAGTACATAAGGTAGTTTGCCTATGGCATCTACCAGGTAACCCCGCCAGGCATATTCTTCCATAAGATTATAGAGCAGGGCCAGGCCACAAAACAGGAAGGCCCAGCTATGCTTGTCTATCCCGTTGTCATTATTAATGCCTGTTATGCTGTAAGCCGATAGTAAAACGACCGGGAAGAGCAGGGCTTTGAGTGGCTGATAGCCCAGTAAGGTTATGCTTTGTTGAACATTGCTTTTTTTATAAAACAGCCAGGCAATGAGGGCGATAAAAATACCGTGATTATAATTGAAAGAAAAATGGATATCCGTGATTTGAGTTAAGGCCAGTTGCAATAAGTTAGGCAGCTTTCTTACGCCATACGTACCCACTAATACGATGCCATAAAACAAAAGTACATTTTTCCACCGGATACTTTTTATTGATTCTTTTAAATGCACTATTCTGATTGGTGTTTAATGTTTATAAGTTAGGTGTCTTATGAAGAGAAACAGAATTAATCATCCTGAACGCAATGGAAAAGCAGCCTTTTTACCATCTGTTCTTATAACATTGCGAATATATAGTAAGTAACTTACAACAGCAATAAATCCTCTAACCAGCGAAGGAAAGAGGATTTATTCAGTTATTTCTATTGTAAGGTTAATCCGGTAATTGATTGGCGAGGTATAAATATGGAACTAATAAATGGTGTTCCCAGATATCAGGATTGTCTGTTTTATTGTTGAATTGCTGCTCATAATCCGGCCCTGGAATTAAAGCAATGATGTTACCGGTGCGTACATAATAGTTGCTTTTAAAATAAGCCGGGCTCTGGAAATCCGGTAAGGTCTTCTTGACGATCTTGCTGGTCATACGGCCCAGGTATTTTTCAAAATTCTTTTGGGCTCTTCTTGTGGGCCGGTCCATTTTATTGTACATATGTTTTACGACAAGATTGGCCGGGAATTTCATTTTTTTGATTGCCTTTTTTGCATTGCGGAAAGGATTAACATTGGTGAAGTCATTTACCGTTTGGATAGAGAAAGGTACATCGGGTACCCAGTCCGCTGCATTGACGACATTGTAAGCCCAGCCGCCATAATTGAGGTGCTCGTAATCGTAGGCAAAAAAGAGATTGCCGGGTTTTGGCCCCGCGCTGCAATAGGTTTTAAATACGATATCCTTCGGGATAGTACCTTTGATTTGTTTATGTTTCAGGTAAGCATTGAGCAGAAATACGATGCCACCTCCCTGGCTGTGCCCGGTCAGGATAATTTGTTTGATGCCTTTTTGGTAACAGGAATCAATTTTATGTTCGATATCCGGAGCCAGGTGAGCCATCGCGATCAGCCAGCCTACATGGACCGCCGCATTGGGATGATTGGCCAGCTCATAGTTAAAGGGTTTATTTTTTTCCAGCTCCAGGGTGCCATTAGCCGGTACCATAGCCGCATATAGATTGGCGAGAAAACTGGCCTGGGTCATTATGCTTCCCCGGACCGAGACCATGGCGGTAGTGTTATTTTTGGCTACCCAAAGGTCCCACATATTTTCTAAACCCACTACAGGCGAGCGATAGATGAAATCATATTGTTGAGAAGGAGGAATCTTATCCAGGCTGTTCCATTTATCCAGGTCGTAATGCACGCGGGCATTAGCTTTGATGGTTTCTAAATATTCTGCTTTACTGAAGCCCGGCTGTAAGTTTTGAGCGAAAGCAGCAGCATTGAAGAGGAGTAAAAAAAATAGAATTATTGCTCTCATATCTTTTCGTTTTTACAAATGTAAACCAAAGCGATTGCGTTTTATATATTTATTGCTTTATTATTTAAAAATTAATGAGCTGATTATTAGTCGGGTAGCGTCGAAAATGAACCCTGAGGACAGCTGGTCCAGTTTTTAAATTTATGGTTTAATTAAATTTAGGCTGCGTTCATTTCTGTAGCTTTGTGCTGCCCCTGATTAAATAATGAGGGAATAAATACTTAAGACTTATGGCGTACATAATGGTAGATATAGAAAGTGATGGCCCGATTCCCGGTGATTACTCTATGATCTCTTTTGGCGCGGTATTAGTGAATGAAGCGCTGGACCAGACCTTTTATGGCAAGCTTCGCCCGATATCGGAGCAATATATACCGGAAGCGCTTGCTGTTTCCGGGCATTCGCGGGAAGAGACTATGGCTTTTGAGGAACCGGAAAAGGTAATGCGGGAATTCGCCGACTGGATTAAAGCTACTTGTAAAGACCGCCCTATTTTTATCAGTGATAATAATGGTTTTGACTGGATGTTTATCTGCTGGTATTTTCATCATTTTACCGGAGCCAATCCATTTGGATTCAGCTCCCAGAACCTGGGCAGCCTGTTTAAAGGCATTGAAAAAGATACCTTCAAAACATTTAAACATTTAAGAAAGACCAAACATACCCATCACCCGGTTGAAGACGCAAAAGGCAATGCAGAAGCGCTGTTGACAATGAAGACAGCATTCGGACTGAAGATCAAATTCTGATCTTTTAATTGTCTCTAGTTGCGCCATTATTAATTCAAAAAAATCATTACTTATGAATGGGCCCGGTAATTTAAGTGCGCTATTCAATACGGATCATCCTGTTGTACAGGCGCCGATGTTTGGGGTTACAAGCCCCGAAATGGTAGCTGCTGCCGCTGCTGCAGGTGCTTTGGGTAGTCTTGCTTTAGGCGATCTGCCGGCTGTAAAATGCCGGGAATTAATACACCAGACAAGGACCTTAACTGATAGGCCATTTGCAGTAAATATATTTGTCCACCAAATACCGGAGCTTACGGAGGAGTTGAAGGCAAAATATACCCAGACCAGGATCTTTATAGAAGAACTGGCCCGGCAACATATGCTGCCGGTAAACCTGCCACATATAGAAGAGCTGGTATTTACAGATTACCGGGAGCAGGTCGATCTACTGATCGCGGAGCAATGCCCGATCGTTAGTTTTACCTTCGGCAACCTGGATGCGAGCAGCATACTTAAGTTCAAAGCAGCGGATACATTATTGATCGGTACCTGTACTTCGGTGGCTGAAGCCCTGGTACTGGAAGCTTCCGGTATAGATGTAATCTGTGTGCAAGGTTGGGAGGCCGGTGGTCATAGAGGCAGTTTTAACGAGGATTCGATTCCTAAAATAGGGGGGCTATCTTTACTGGCGCAAGTAGCAGACCAGGTTAAAGTCCCCTTGATCTATGCCGGTGGTATCTATGATGCCAAAACAGCCTGCGCAGCAAATGTACTAGGTGCTCAAGGGATACAGGTGGGTAGCCTTTTATTAGGCGCACTCGAAAGTGATTTAAAGACATTTGAAAAAGAGCATTTAAGCGCCGCGGGAGAAGCCGATATTGTGTTGACTAAAAGTTTTTCCGGGCGTTATGCCAGGGGCCTGCAGAACTTGTTCACCTTAGTATTCGACCAACAGGAACTTACTTTGCCTTACCCTTACCAGAATAAACTTACCGGCCCTTTACGACAAGCCGCTAAAGCGAATAGTAATACCGATTTTGTCAGTATTTGGGCCGGGCAATCGCTTACCCCTTATAGGGATGCATCGACTACCGACATCCTGAACGAATTGATCCATAGCATAAACCAATATTCATGGAACGCATAAGTATCCCTGCCCGCCTGGAAAATGAGCTGGTTATTTTATTGCCTTTACAGGAGGAAGATTTTGAAGCCTTGTATGCCGTTGCTTCGGACCCGGAGGTCTGGGCACAGCATCCCAATAAAGACCGCTGGCAAAGAGAGGTATTCCGCATATTTTTTAAAGGGGCTATGGAGAGTAAAGGAGCATTTAAAATAGTTGATAAACTGTCGCAGTCTGTTGTGGGCAGTACCCGCTTTTATGATTATAATCCTGCGGCCGACAGTATATTTATCGGCTATACTTTTTATGCCCGTTCCTGCTGGGGTAAAGGCATTAATCAGGCCGTGAAGCAAATGATGCTGGATCATGTCTTTCGTTTTGTATCTAAAGTGAATTTTCATATTGGGGCGGAGAATAAGCGCTCCCAGGTCGCTATTGGCCGGTTGGGCGCCCGTAAGGTTGCGGAAGAAGAAGTGGCTTATTTCGGGGAACCTGACCGCCTGAATTTTGTTTATGAAATATTAAAAGAAGACTGGTCAAAAACCCGTGGACATGAATAGCGCTATTTTAGCAAATATAAAAGCCGTACAAGAACGCATTACTGCCGCCTGTAAACAAAGTGGCAGATCACCGGCAGAGGTGAAATTATTATTAGCGACGAAGACAGTTACTGCAGATCTTATTAAAGAAGCTTTGCTGGCCGGGCACACACTCATTGCCGAAAATAAAGTGCAGGAGTTGAAAGATAAGTATGAGGCCCTTAGCGCTGTACCCCACATCAATCATTTCATCGGCCACCTGCAAACCAATAAGATCAAAGACCTGTTGTCCTGTGAGGTGACTTGCCTGCAATCTTTAGACCGTTTTGCACTGGCTGAAAAGTTACAGCAGAAGCTGGAAGCAGCAAACCGGAATATGGAAGTACTAATCCAGGTCAACACTTCCGGTGAAGCCAGTAAGTTTGGCGTCGCGCCGGATAAAGCTATAGCACTGTTAAGGCAAGTTGCTACCTTAGACCGCCTGAAAATCCGCGGCCTGATGACCATTGGTTTGTTCAGTGCAGACACTGAAAAAGTGCGGCAATGTTTCCGCTTATTAAAATCCCTGCAGGAGCAGGTCCGGGCAGCAAATATCCCGGGCGTGCTAATGCAGGAATTATCAATGGGCATGAGTGGCGACCTGGAAACCGCCATAGCAGAAGGTGCAACTATTATAAGGGTCGGGACCGCCGTTTTCGGTCAAAGACAATACCCGGACAGCTATTACTGGAATGAAAACAGTGCTGCTACTTAGTCTTTACGGAGAATACCTTTTGCTACATTTTCATTCAGCAGGTTTTCGGCATACTCCCAGATTGTAGCCGCACCTTCTTTAATTATTTTTTTCTTATTATAGACTTTGCTGTAAGGGACATCAAACTCTTTCCAAGTTCCTCCTTGGTTAGAACTGTTTTGCAATAGAGGTTCCAACCGGTCTATAGCCCTTGCAAACCTGGCTTCGGCGCTATTGCCGGCCTCAAATTCTTCCCAGATGTCAATCAGTTCTTCGGCTTGTTCTTTAGGTAGCATGCCAAAAATTCGCTGTGCCGCCAATCGCTCTTCATCGGTATTCGTATGATTTTTTTGCGTGTCGTAAATGAACGTATCGCCGGCATCGATCTCCACCAGGTCGTGGATCAGGAGCATTTTTACCACCTTCAATATATTTACGGGTTCATTGGCATGCTCTGCCAGGACTACAGCCATTATGGCCAGGTGCCAGCTGTGTTCCGCATCGTTTTCATTACGGTCACTATTGATGAGTTTGGTTCTTCTCTGGATGTATTTGAGCTTATCGATCTCTTTGATGAATTCGATTTGTGACAGCAGGTTATTTAAAGACATATGAAACGTATTTATAGTTATCGGAATATGGTTTGGACTATTTAGCCAGCCCTGATTGCAAAGCTTTTTTGACCAGGGCCGCGATATTGTTGCAATCCAGTTTGCGCATGATACTGGTCCGGTAGTTCACTACAGTACGCAGGCTTAGGAAAATCTCATCCGCGATTTGCGGCGCTGATTTTCCGTCTACCAGCAATTGCAGGATAGTCAATTCCCTGGGCGTTAAGGATGTTTTTGAAAAAGTTACATTGCGCTCCATAAGGCTCATCTGGCGCACTTTTTCTTCCATTTCCCGGTCCAGGAAACTTTCTCCTCTATAGACGGTTTCAATAGCCGAAATGAGCACCTCTCTTTCCGCAGCTTTTAAGAGGAAACCATGCGCGCCTCTTTTGAACATATTATTGGCGTAAAGTGCACTGTCAAAGTTGGTTAATACCAATACTTTGATGTTGGGGAATTTTTTAAGGATAGCCGGGCACAATTCATCGCCGGTTATATTAGGCATCTGGATATCGAGTAGCAATACATCGGCCGCTTTGGCTTCAAGGCCCTCCAGTACCAGGTCGCCCGATTTGAAGCTATTGATGAGCTGTATATGGGCACAGCCTTCGAGCATATTTTGTACCCCGTCGATGATCATGGGATGATCATCGGCTATGGCTACACGGATTAAAGGTTGGTTCATGGGGTTTATTTTATACTTAAAGTTGTTGCAATTTACTAAAATCAAGTTCAATATGCAGGGTGGCGCCCAGTTGCGGTGCGGCATCGGCAGACATATAGCCATTCAGATGTTCTACACGCGAGCGGATACTTTGCAGGCCCTGGCCGTTTTGTATATCCGTAGTGCTGTCAAAGCCCTTACCATTATCTTCTACCGTAATGGCTAGTATTTTACCGGTTTGCATTAACTGGATCGCTGCAAAATCTGCTTCAGCATGTTTGATCACATTCTGAACGAGTTCCTGCACAATCCGGTAAATAAAGAGTTCGGCATTTTTACTCAGCATAATGTTGTCGTCGTATTGCAGGTCCAGGCGCAGGTTTTCCTGGCTGTTTTGCTCACAATAATGCAGGAGTACTTCCTTGAGGCTTTGGCGGTTGAGTATATCCGGCATCAGGTTGTGTGCTGCCTGCCGCAGTTCTTTTGCGGTCTCCTGTACCATCCTGCTCAGTTTTTGCAGGTCGTTTTCAATTTGTATACCGGATTGATGTTTGTTTTTGATCATGCTCAGCAGCATCGTTAGCGAGGCCATTTGGCCGCCGATACCATCATGAAGGTTCCGGGAGATCTGTATCCTGGTTTTTTCTTCCCCATTGATCATACTTTTTAATTGAAGGATTTCCTGCTCCCGTTCAATAGTACTCAATTGTTCTTCCTGGCTGCGTTGTTTGCTTTTGCTGATGAGGAAGCGGCTGTAGAGGAAAGCGGTGAGCATAGCCAGTGCCAGGGTGCCTGTGGCTACAATGCCGATCCAGAGGTTACGGTTCTGGATCTCATGTTGTTTTTTATTGATCAGTAATTTATTCTCTGCGATCTCTTTTACTTTCTCCGCGGTCTGATATTTCTTGTCCAGGGTGCTTGTCCGGTTCAGGATATCCGTTTTCAGCAGGCTGTCCCGCAGTATGATATAACTATTTGCATGCTCATAAGCCAGCTCATATTGACGGGTGACCTGGTAGAGCTCGCCCAGCATTTTATGGGCGTGTAAGATACTTTTTGAAATCTTCAGTTCCGTTGCCGAAGCCAGTGTTTTTTGCCAGTAGTATTCAGCCTGCCGGTAATCCTTTGCGGCAAAGTAAATATCCCCGAGAATACTGGTATTACTGGTCTGGTAAACCGGGTCGATATCTCCTTTCAGTTTCAAGGCTTCCTGGAGATAGTGCAGGGCGGTCTGGTGATCATTAAGGCGGAAGTATGACTGGGCAATATCGCTCAGGGCCAGGTGCTGCCATTGTATATATTCATATTTCCGGGCGAGTTGCAGGGCTTCTTTCAGTGGCTTTATACTGCTATCTACCTGCCCCAGTTTCAGCAGCGCATTTCCTTTATTGATCAGGATGAGTGCCAGGTAGTAGTTGTTGCCGGAGGTACGGATGGCCGGCTCTGCCTTTTGCAGGTATTGCAAGCCTTTTTCATATTCGCCGGTATGTTCGAAAATGCCACTCAGGTTACCATATATGGCAGGGATGATGCTGGGGCTGATGTTTGCTTTACCTTCGAGGTCTTCCAGGGCGGTAAAGTAATAATGCGAGGCAGAATCATATTGTCCTTTTCTTTGATAATAATTACCGAAGCTGTTTAGAAGAGCGGCCCTGAACTGGGGCAATGTAGTTTTTGTGGCAATGGTTTGCATTTGCCGCATTATAGAAAAAGCGGCTTCATATTGGCCTTTGTTATTGTAGATCGTGATAATATTGCTGTAACTATTAAATGCCCCGTAGTCAAAATGTTTTGCCAGGGAAAGTTGTAACAGCTCATTAAAGAAGGGGATACTTTCCAGCGGCCGGTGTTTTGAAAAAATAATAACCGTATCCATCCATTGCCTGATGCTTGCCGTATCTGAATTTTGAACCCCATATTGGGCAGCTAAGCTTTTATCGGGGTCGAAAGAGGCAAGCCTGGCTTGTGTTTGCGCCCGTAGGCCTATCGAAATCATCAGGCTTAAGAGGATTGTTGCCAGGGATTTTAAAAGGAGTGATTGGAAAGTATTTATATTGTATATCAATTTATTATGATTTTAAAATATTAATATAGATTTTTTGCTCCGTAAAAAAGATAATTATTTGATGTTGCTTTGGTCTGGTTAAAATGAATTTTTTAAAACATTATCTGAGCAAAAAATCGTCGCCGGTATACTCCCTTAAAATATCCTGTCGGCTCTTTTGATTCAGCAAACATCATTAAAAATATTATAAACACAAAAAATGAAAAAGATGAAAAAGTATACCTTGGGTTGTCTCGCACTGTTCAGTGCTGCTGTTTTCGGTTCCACGGAAAGTAAGGCACAGCATCTGGAACTGGATTGGGCAAAGAGCTATGGCGGTGCAGCAAATACCGCTTTTGGTACTTCTTCCATGACCAATGTCAGGGATATTAAAGCGGATAGTGCCGGGAATACTTATGTGGTCGGCAACTATAATCATTCGGCAGATTTCAACCCGGGTAGCGGAACTGCAGTGCTTAATGCCAGGAACGACGGCTTCACCAATTATGTAAGCGATGCCTATGTAGCCAAATATGATCCGCAAGGAGCATTGCTCTGGGTAAGGTCAATCGGTGGCAATGGGGACGACCAGGGAAACCGCGTAAACCTGGATCAGGCAGGTAACGTATATATTGTTGGCACATTGGGGGACGAATCAATAACAGTTTATTTTGATACCGCTGCCAATGCCCCTACGATCAATAAGAATGCTAATGGGTATAATTATACAGAAGCTTTTGTAGCTAAATATGATAACAGCGGGACTTTCCTATGGGGAAAGAACTTTGGCGGCAATGGCTATGATGTGGGCAATGCGCTGACGGTAAGTAAAGATGGGACTACGGTGTATGCCGGTGCTATGGTTTCACCAATGAATGCAACAGATACCAATGGTATATTGCTGCAAAAATTTGACGGTGTAAATGGTAATACCCTGTGGCGCAAACACGTTTCCGGTACAAACGGTATCCTTAGCCCGCTGGGTATGGTTTTAGATACTAATGAAAATTTATATGTAACGGGTGCTTTAAATTATGCGGATACGGTGGATTTTGATCCTTCTGCGAATGTAGTAAACTGGGTATCTGCCGGAGGGAGCAGCAATGCGTTCCTGGCTAAATATGACTCTGCGGGTAACTATGTCTGGGTACAGGGTGGACTGCAAATGAATACCGGCTGGTCCGCGCAAAGTCAATACCTGGCTATTGACGATAATAATAATCTTTACATCACCGGCTACTTTAACGGCGAGCTTACTATGGATTCTTCTGCTACCATTGTTTTGCAGAATGTAAATGCTAATGATGGTTTTACGGCTAAATATAATTCAGATGGTCATTGCATCTGGGCTAAAAGTTATGGCTCTTTTTCAAACGAAGGTGCTGATGGTATTGCTTTAGACCGTGCAGGTAATGTTATTGTCACAGGTACCTTCCGTTTTACAGTGGACTTTAATCCTGGTGCGGGTATTGATACATTGGTATCGGCAGGTAGTGTAGATGCCTGTTGGGTGAAATATGACCCGGCCGGTAATTACCTGCAGGCAGGACGTTTGGGTGGAACTAATGATGATTGGGGGCGCAAATTAGCCGTAGATGGTAGTGGCAATATTTATGTGGCAGGTGATATCAGGAGCAGGCCTGCTACCATGGAGCCGGGTACGGCAGCCGACACTTTGACTACCTTCGGCGTTGAAGAAGCTTTTATCATCAAACTTTTCTGTGGCGATACATCAACTACCCACTTAACGGTAGTGGAATGCGGGGACAGTTATTCTTTTGACGGGCAACTATTGAATGCTTCCGGTACTTATACCCGTCGTTACCCCGGTTTATTAGGTTGTGACAGTACGGTGATATTGAACTTAACATTAAACCCGCTTCCGGAGGCGATCATCACGGTGGATGTGGATACTTTAGGTACGACTCAAGCTTACAGTACTTACCAATGGATGAAAGACGGAACCGTGATCAGCGGAGCTACACAGGCTAAGTATACGGTAACACAAAACGCCGATTACCAGGTAATAGTGACCAGCGCAAACGGTTGTATCGATACCTCGGATATTTATACCGTGACGAATCATGGCGTGAGCATTAAAAATAATAACCAGTTAAAAGTACAGGTGCAGGTGTATCCTAATCCAAGCAATGGAAAAGTGAACCTTAAAGCACCGGTTGCCGTTCGCTGGGAGTTGGTAAGTGTAGATGGAAGAGTATTGCAAAATGGTAAGGGCAGAGCACAAATTATTGATCTCGCTAATCTTGCTGAAGGCATATACTTGCTCAAGATCCTGGACCAGGAAGGCAATTTCGTTAAAGCCGAAAGGATCGTCTATACAAAAGATTAAAAACACAATTGATAAAAGCAAAATGCCCTGTATATAAGGGTGTTTTGCTTTTTTAAAAGCCAGGATTATGAAAAATATCATATGGAGCATTGGCCTGTTATTGCTGTGCCTCCCGGCTATGGCCCAGGTGAGTATTAGCAATGGGGACGGTACCGCATTGACGACCCGTTATTGCCACCAGGATACGGAATACCTTTTATCGGGTAGCCCCGCCGGTGGTACTTTTAGTGGTTGTGGTATGGTGCAAAGAAACGGCCAGTGGTATTTCAACCCGCTTGTTGCTACACAAGGGGTAACGGTATTCCCTTATCAATGCCAATTGACCTATACGACAGCAAACAACCAGAGTATAACGAAACTCCTCTTAATTCAAAAACCGGTAGTGATCAGCCCGCCATTGCAGGATTTCGGGCTTTGCGTAGATACTTTTATATTGCGTGCGGAAATGTTATATGCCGGCGCCTATGACTTTCAATGGACCCCGGCGGCCTTGCTGGAACGCCCGGATACCAGTGTGAGTAAAGGCCGGATCACCGAAACTACTCAATTCGTGCTTACGGCTACGGACCGGGTTAGCGGTTGTAAAGGCACTGATTCCGTTGTGGTCACAAAATATCCTATTCCAAATATTACACTCAATACTAATTATGCCTTGATCAAGTCCCGCGAGTCGATACAGTTACGGGCTACAGGTGCTGAACATTATGAATGGTGGCCTATGGCAGGCCTGGACCATCCGGCTATTGCCGCGCCGGTAGCGAGTCCGCAGGAGCCTACGAAGTATACCGTTATCGGTTATAATAATTATAACTGCAGGGATTCCGCCCAGGTATTTATTGACATCAATGAAGCTTTAGCCTTGCCGAATGCTTTTACTCCTAATGGAGACGGGGTCAATGATTTTTTCGCAGTAAAGAATATGGGTTACCAGGGGGTGCATGGCTTCCGGATCTATAACCGTTGGGGACAACTGGTATTCGAGACCCTGGACGCGCTCCGCGGCTGGGATGGTATGTTTAAGGGGCAACCGGCGGCTCAGGGTACTTATTTTTATGAAATCAAACTGGCCTTAAGGAACGGGACTGTGAAAATTTTCAAAGGTGATTTGCTATTGCTCCGGTAAATTTCTTTAATGATTTAAGAATCGGGTAGGTTGATTATTTGACCAATCCCATCATGATGGCTTTTTTGATGAGGCCTGTAATGTTTTTTGCATCCAGTTTTTGCAATAAACCCAGGCGATAGTTTTCTACGGTACGCACGCTCAGGTGTATCTTTTCCGCGATCTCGGGACTGGTATATTCTTCGAACAGGAGCTGCAGGATCTGTAGTTCCCGGTCCGAAAGATCTTTATGAAAACCCAGGTTGGTTTTATGGTTTATAAGACTATTCGTTAGTAAATTTTTCACTTCTTCGGACAGGAATATCTGTCCTCCGGATACTTCCCGGATAGCCCTGGCAATATGTTCCTGGTTGCCGGTCTTTAAAAGATAACCTTTGGCCCCTGCATTAAGCAGGTTACGGATGATCAAGGCAGAGTCGATACTCGTCAGCACAATGATCTTGATCGCAGGATAGCTTGCGGTAAGCTGCGGGACCAGATCAAAGCCTGAGGTGTCGGGCATTTGCAGGTCCAGTAAGAGCACATCGGGTTGCGCGGTCCTGAAGTCTGCCAGCATCTGGTTACTATTATTATAGTTGCCACACAATTCAAGATCCGGCTCGCAACTGAGCAGGGCCGATATACCACCCCGCACCAGCGGATGGTCATCTATTAGGGCAACTTTTATACGCATTCCTGGAGGTTAATTTATCGGGTTCAAAGTTTGTGTTTGTTCAATGGTCTTTGCTTTTTTCGGAACATGAATGATAAATGTACAGCCTTTGTTAAGGGCGGTCTCTATTTCCACTTTTCCAGACAGGAGGGCTACGCGGTCTTGAATATTTTTAATTCCTATACCCTGAGCCGCTTCCGTTGCTGCCTCTGAAAAACCAATGCCGTCATCTTCTACAATAATACAATATTCTTCCTGGTATTCATTCAGCAGGATAATAATTTCTTTAGCATGGGCATGTTTCAAAGCATTCTGCACCAGTTCCTGTATGATCCGGAAGATGTGCGTTGCCTGGCCTTCTTCCATAGGGCTAAAGTCACCGTAGTGCTGGAATTCGATCTGGCAGGCGTTGACACCGGTACGTTCCAGGTAAGTTTTTACCGCCGTTACGAGTCCTTTGTTGATGATGCCTGGAGCCATATTATGCGCCATGCTGCGCAGGTCGCTGCTGGCACTGTTCAGGATCTCTTTGACTAATTGATAATGTTCGTTGTGTTTCAACTCCGGGTAATCGTTGTTTAGCACCAGCAGGTAACTTTTAGCCCCGGCCAGCTGGCTGTTGATGCCATCATGCAGCTCTTTGGCTAAGCGATGCCGCTCCATTTCTTCTCCCTGTACGATATGTTGCAAGCGTTCTATTTCCAGGTGCTGTTTTTCCAGCTTTAAGGCGGCTTTTATTTTATAGCGCCACCAGGTAAACAAAGCGATTAAAAGCAAGAGGGAAAGTACGGAAATGACGATCCACAGGTTTTTCTGGAAGAGTAACTGGTTTTGCGTAAGAATGTGCGCGCTTTGTTCGCTTATTTCCTTGTCCTTTTCCAGGGTGCGGTATTTTGTTTCCAGTTCCTGTACCTGTAGTACCGTTTCATGGGAATTTAGACTGTCATGAACCTGGTAAAATTGCAGTAGCTGATCATAAGCAGTTTGATACCTGTGTTCTGCATAGGCGAGTTGGGCTTCCTGGTGCAGGATCGAATTGCGGTCAAAGGCCGCATCCGTACTGTATTTTTTGGATTGCTCCAGGTAGCTCCTGCTTTGCGGATAATCTTTTTGTTTAAAACTGATCTCTGCCAATTGACGGTACAGATAGCTGATATCTGTTTGCGATAAATTATTGGCCGGTTGTACCATTGTTGCTGCTTCCCGAGCTGCCTGGAGCGCGTCCGCGTATTGGTCCAGCTCCGCTTTCAGGTTGATGATGTTCAGTAAGGTTTTAAAAGTTTTTTCCGTATATCCATTTTGTTTGCCTATTTGCCGGGATTGCTCCATCGCCTGCAGTGCGGCTGTATGATCGCCTTTGAAGCGGAGATTGATGCCTTTATTCAGTAATAAGGTGGTCAGGAATAAGTAGTCATGATTTTCGTGGGCGTCTTTAATTCCTTTTTCAATATAATACAAGGCCTTATCGTACTGCTTTTGTTGCGATAATATAGTCGCCAGGTTATTATAAGCATAACTGGCCGGAAACGCTTTGTTGGTATAGTTTTGCGCGTAACTAACCGACAACTGGTAATAGCGGAAGGCACTATCCTGGTTCGAAGATAAATTATAAGTGTTCCCTATTTTATTGCAACATAAGGCAAGGTAATCCGGCTGACTGTTACGGGCGATAGCTAAAGCTTTATGGTAATAATTTAAGGCCTGAGTATAGGGGCCGGATTGGAGGTAAATATTGCCTATACTCAAATAGGCCTGCAGTCTTATTATTGCCGGCTCCGGGTATTGTATAGTGAATTGTTCCAGTTCCCGGATCGCGGATTTACTATCGCCTGATTGTTCCAGTTTTTTGAATTGGGCCAATAGTGCTCCATATTCCTGCTTATTTTGGGTATAGGCATAGTTACTTTTCAGCACTGCAATCCAACACAATAGCGTAAGTAACAAAAATCTTCTCATGGCCTCTTTAATAGTGCAAAGCTACTACCTGCTTTGCGGGGTATTGTCAAATTAGTGTCTTATTTATCGTCTGAAGATACATGTTTATAATTTAAATAAGTAGTTCTACTCTTTTTATTTCAGGTAGTATTGCTGTTGTCCCGGCCTCATCCCGGAATTAATTTTGTAAGCATCAGGAAACACCGATAAGGTTTGTTTATTATTTAAAATTTTTATTCATGTTAAGACGTATTTGTATATTAAGTGTGTTGGGAATTGCCGGTAGCCTGGCGGTTAAAGCACAGGAACAGGTTTATGACTGGTCTATCAAGCATAAGGCGCAACGTTCTGCCAGTCTGTTTAGCGTACAGCATATCAAAACCGATAAAGCTGGTAATGTCTATACCATTGGTACCTTCACCGATAGTATTCATATAGGCGGGGGCAGCAGTACAGAACTTTTGGTAGGGGCACAGGCAGCTAATGGTAGTGGCCAGTATGATTATTATATTACCAAGCAGGATGTAGATTCTAATTTACTTTGGGTCAAACGGATCAATAAAAGAAGTTTCCGGTTTAATGATATATATGCACAGCCGATGGCCGAAGGCTTCGAGGTGGATGATAACGGAAATATTTTTGTAGGCGGTTCTTTCCCGGGTACTATAGATGTAAACCCGGGCACAGATAGTTTATTGTTTACGGGTCCGGTGAATGTTTTGGGCAATGCCAAGAGTGCTTTCATCGCCCGTTACAGTACGGATGGCGAATTGACCTGGGCCAAGCAAATAGCCACCAACACCGTTTTATGGTTCGCCCCTTATTATCGTGCGGCGAGTATGAATGTTAATCATTTCAAGATCGGTGACAATGGTAAGCTATATGTATCTGGCTATTTACTGGAGCCTATAGCAGGCGATACCCTGACCTATGATCCGGGTGGGCAGCATTACCAAAAGGCCTTTACCAATAGCGTAGCTAAGAACAGGGGCTATTGGGCGGTTATAGACACGGCTGACGGCACCCTGGAGAACATGAAATTTGTAAAAGGCGATCAATCCGGCAATATGCTCCGCTTTAAGGCTACGCCGGTAAATACTGCGAATGGTGATATGTATGTATACGGCCAGATCAGCGATACCTTTGATATTGCCCTGGAAGGCCAGGCTCCTTATACAATTAATACATTGGTGAATGGTAGTGTCAATTACAATGCCTATATCGCAAAATACGATAGTACCGGATCGGTAATTTGGGCCAATGTGATGAAAGCAAAGACGAGTACACCGATCGATTTTAAAGTTGATGCACAGGGTAAACTGGCTTTTTACATGGGTTTTACGGATTCAGTAACCCTCACGGATCAAGGCAGCTACAATCAGCATTATATACAAAAGTCAGGTATAATTGCGGGGAAGCTGAACAGCAATGGTACTATGGCCTGGGAAGATAAAATTGACTTTACCTTGGTGAATGATAATGAGTATATCGGTAACAACCTGAGTACCGATGCTTTTGATAATATTTATATCTCCGGTACCGTAAAAGGCCGGATAGTACCTGCTGCGCCGGCTTCAACAGTTTATTCCCATGCGTTTACCCGTAAGTATAAAGATGATGGCACTTTTGACTGGGATATGCGTTATGGCAACACCAGTCCTTTAATCCCTTCAGAATCTTTAAGCGGTAATTATGTACATGTCGATGCTTCCAATAATTTATACACTTCAGCTATTTTTACCAGTAGCCAGTTTGTGATCAATCCATTGGAGCCTACGGCACTGATGATGAGCGGAACAGCACCTCGTAGCAGTTTTCTTGCTAGATATACCTGCTCCGATACTTCTACTACAGTTTTAGATATCGTTGCCTGTACGGAGTATGTTTATGAAGGGAATAACTATACCCAAAGCGGTACGCATAAGTTCCATTACTGGAGCGCTGGTGGTTGTGATAGTTTCGTAGTATTAAACCTGACGATCAACACGATTGATGCACCTTTTATTACAATCAATAATCAGGAGCTGGGTGTTACCAGTGCTTATGATACCTATCAATGGTTATTGGATGGCCAGCTGATTTCCGGTGCGACGCAGGGTACTTATACCGTTACACAAAACGGGGCTTACCAGGTAGTTGTAGGTCTGGCCAATGGTTGTACCGATACTTCCGAAGTTTACGAAGTGACCAGTGCTACTTCTGTTAAAGGAACAGCGATCGCACAACAGGTACAGGTGTATCCTAATCCAAGCCAGGGTATCCTGAATATAAAAGCACCGGTTGCTGTGCAGTGGGAGCTGATGAGTATAGATGGCAGGCGTTTACTACAAGGTAAGGGTAAAACAAAAACGATCATACTCAGCGATTATGCAGAAGGCGTGTATCTGCTGAAAATAGCAGACCAGGAAGGAAATTTCCTGAAGACAGAAAGAGTGGTCTATACCAAATAGTGATTACATTTGCAAAGTACCCTGTAGCCGGGGTACTTTGTATATTATAAGGATAAAGTATGAAGAGAATAGTGGGGAGCATGCTCCTTGTATTGATGAGTGCTGCCGGTTTTGCACAGGTAAGTATTAACAATGGTGACGGAACCGTACTGACCCAACGTTATTGTTATAATGATACAAATTATCATCTGGCCGGAACCCCTTCCGGAGGGACCTTTAGCGGTTGCGGTATCCTGCAGCGCAATGGGCAATGGTATTTCAATCCTGTAGAAGCTACTAAAGGAGTAAGTGTATTTCCTTATCAATGTGCCTTGACTTATACTGCTTCCAACGGACAGAGTATCAGCCGCAATTTGCTCATTGATAAACCTGTGGTGATCAGTCCGCCCATAGCGGATATTGGCTTATGCGTAGACACCTTTCACCTGCAGGCAAAGATGTTGTATGCCGGCGCTTACGATTATGCCTGGAGTCCTGCAGCTTTCCTGGAGCGGCCGGATACCAGTTTTACAAAGGGTAGGGTAGCTCAAACTACTACATTTATACTGACAGCAACTGACCGCGTTAGTGGCTGCCAGGGTTCCGATACCGTTATCGTAACCCGCTATCCTGTTCCTGTACTAAGTGTTACGCCTGCTTCAGCGGTTATTAATTCCAGGGGAAGTGTGCAGTTGCTGGCAAGTGGTGCCGAGTATTATGAATGGTCGCCTTATGCCGGTTTGAGCCATCCTGCTATTGCTAATCCTATAGCGTCACCGGAAGGGCCGGTAAAATATACGGTGGTGGGTTATAATAGTTTCTCCTGTAGTGATACCGCCGAGGTATTTATTGATGTGAATGAAGCTCTGGCGATACCGAATGCCTTTACACCGAATGGGGACGGGAAGAATGATTTTTTCGCGGTAAAGAATATGGGTTACCAGGGTGTACATAATTTCCGGATCTTTGATCGCTGGGGACGTATGGTTTTTGAAACGATGGATGCCTTTAGGGGCTGGGATGGCACTATAAAAGGCGAGCCTGCGGAACAGGGTATGTATTTTTACGAGATCAGGTTGTCTTTAAGAGATGGGAACGCAAAGGTGTTTAAAGGAGATGTAATGTTGATGCGCTAAAGATTTAGTATTTCTATTTTTATAGGTTAAAGGGTTGCTCAGTCGGTCTTTTTTATTGGAAAACTAAATAACTATAAAATAATTTGGCAGAATAAAATAAAGGAGATACCTTTGCAATCCAAACAGCGCGAGGTAGAGCAGCGGTAGCTCGTCGGGCTCATAACCCGAAGGTCGTTGGTTCGATTCCAGCCCTCGCTACTTAAGGAGACACCATATAATGGTAGTCTCCTTTTTTTATGGGCATAAAAATCTGTGATCCAAATTGTTATAATTTGATAATTTCTGGTTCGACATTTTACTGTCTAAAAGTTCTCTTCTTTTTGCGTAATCCTTTGAAAAGTGGGCTGTATTGATGTTTAACGTGCTTTTTTCGAAGTTCGATTTGTCCTAAAGGATTCGCTGGTTTTTCCTTCTATTTTATTTGTGTTTTTTGCTATCAGATAAAGAAAGTCTAATATCACCATAGCATCATTCTCGTCTGCATCAATATTGTTCTTTGCTAATATCGTAATTGCTTGGTTAACTGTAATCTTTTTATCTATAAAATTCATATGATTTATTGTGTTTTATGGTTTGGGATAGAATTTTTGAGAGTGATATACCCAGATCTAATGATAGTTCTCCTGTTTTAAAGTCGATCTTAACCGGAGGGATTAAATTGGCGATATGTTTTTTGTCAGTAGTATCCAGGTCTGGAAATCCCTTAAGTATATTTAGTACTGGCTTGATGCCTGAAATACGCTGCTTGTTGATCTGACTCAACTTGTTATTGATGTCTTGCAATTCTCTTTTGAGGGTTTTGGAGTTAATTTGGTATTCTTTTTTCATTTCAGTATAGTCATCTATCTTTAGTGCCGCTGCAACAAATAGCTTTCTGGCCTGTGATAAGGTCAATTCCTGTTCTTTTAGCTTCTGTATTGTTTGTCTTTTCTCCTGATTATACTCTATGTTCTGGGTATTAACATTCCAATCGTCTAGTACATCGTTGAAAAGATCAATTGCATTATTTGAGAGCATTAATTGCTGGAGCTTTTGTTCGTAACTGTCATTAAGTAGAGGTGCCTTTATCCTTGTTTTACATCGCCCCCGGCAGTGGTAGTATGGATGCTTCCTGGTTGACCCCTGGGAGAAGCTACCACAAAGCTTGCGGCCACATAGCGGACATGTTAATAGCCCTGTCAAGAAGAACATTGCTTTCAGTTCGTCCTTTCTACTACTCATTTTTCGTTTTGTATTAATGATGCGCTGAACTTCATGAAACAAAGCTTCGGATATAATGGGATCATGGATCCCTTTTACCATACATTGCTCCTGGGTATTTATCTTTACAGGTATTAGACCGCAGTAGGCAGGGTTACGAACAATTTTTGAAAAGTAGCCTCTAGAGCAAATTAACCCTTTTTCGCAAGCAGCCTTCCGAATTTCTTCCATTTGATGGATGTTTTTGGAAAGTTGGTGAAAGATCCATCGTATTATACCTGCTTCTGGCTGCTTAGGTACGATCATCTTTTTTCCATCTATTGTTGTAATATTAATAAAGCCTATTGGAGCCTTGTTAGGGTACCTGCCCATTTGCTTTGCTCTGCGTATTCCATTTGCTGTATTCAGCGCTCTTCTGCTATTTTCAGCTTCAGGAACTGACAGGTACACAGCAAGCATTACCGTGCTTTCTGGAACCGAGAAATCAATGGGCTGATCAATAGCCATAGCGGTTGTCTTGTATTTCCTGAGCAAGCCTATCATCTCATATGCATACTCAATGTTTCTGCTGAATCTGTCCCATTTAATGAACAGTATGTTGTTTTCTTGCTTTGGAGATTTGCTCCTGATTGTCGCGATTAGTTTTTTCCATTCTGGCCGGTTAAAATTTTTAGCAGAATAGTCTTCGCGAAAAATACCTTTGACCTCTATATTATTGTAGTCACAGTACTTTAATAGTCGGTCTTCCTGTTCCGGTAGAGAAAATCCTTTTCTCTTTTGTTCATCGGTGCTAACACGGATATATAGGTAAGCTGTTTTCATTTAATTAATTTATCAGTTTACCCCTTAAGGTCTGTATTTTTCGTACATATTCAAACATTTGGAAATTTCTAAAAATTGGTATCAGTGGCACGACCGATAGAGTAGGGACTGTCGATGTGATTTTTTCGAAACTACCAGGAAGCTTAATAGGAGAATTGTCTTAGTGCACTTAAAACAAAAAGATTATATTGCAGTACGGGTTTCTGTAATCATAAGAGTTTATATTTAAGCTATATTTGTAGAGTAACAATTTGGCGAATAATTGTTACTTATGTGAATAATATAGACCTAAATAACGGAATTGAAAGAATACATATATAATATACTTTTGTTGCATACAGCACATTTAAATAAAAAATAATTAGATGATGAGAGCTGAACCAAAAAAAACAACCCTAAAACACGTTACTGGAAATTTAGATAGCATTTTACAGAAAAGAAATGGACGGGCAATTAATTTTAGAGGAATCTATTTTCAAGTAGTATATGCTTGTTATTTAATAATACAAAAACAAAATCCATACAATTAGAGGGAATTTATCATTAAATCAAAACAGCTGGAAGCTGCTGTTCTGGCATCCTAAATTGCAAGTTTTTCCTCTGGGGAATTTGCTTGAATAATTTACTACATCCCACAGCAATAATTGGAGTTAAAAGCGTTTCATTGTATGATTCAGAATGATTTCAATGCAGTCAATCGGAAGAGGATGCCTATGAGACAATTCCTATCATCTGGGAAGTCTACATGAGTGTCGTGATGTAAAATTCACGACTATAATAAAAGATGACGTCGAGCAAATTGCCATAATGGAGATGGGAAGGAGGCGTAGATTAGATGAATTATTTTCCTTTTTTAATTTAAAATTTGTACTAATGGTGCTATAAATAACTAAATATTGTAAAGCCTTGTAATCATATTGAAGGGTGTCATCTTTTGTATTCTCCAAATAAACTATTTGTTGTATTTTCGAATAATAGATAAAAGAGTTCTGCAAATTATATCACAACTTATTGACTTTTATTCATGTTGAGAAAAAAAACAGATGTATTAAATACGTTATATTCTAAAAGAAACAATCCACATTATGTACTTTCATTATTGAAAAAAGAAAATTATAAGGATTGTAAAAAAAATATTCGGAAGTCACTTCTGCATCCATTGACAAAAAAGATCATATTTTCTTCCTCCCTTCCTAAATCGTATACTGAAATTAGAGACTTTAAAGGGTTGGCCTATTCTGATAATTTTGAAGGTGAACTAGCTTGGATTACTTTTTCGATAATGGAAAATTTTGAAAAAGTAAATCGTTTCATCAAGATGGAACAAGAAATTGAGGATGCAGTACTTCGAAACGACTTTCAAAAGGCAAAAGGTATTTTAGATTCAGTAAATGAAAACGTATGTTTCTCTTATTGGGGACTAGAAATTGAATATTTTTTAATAGAAACCTTACATGGAACTGAATCGAATTGGAGTTTTAACAATGAAATAAGTAAAGATCTAAAAAATAGACTTTCAATTATTTTTAGTCAAATATTTAGTAAAAAGGTTGAAAGCGGTTGGATGACGAATGAATATAGTAGATACATAGATAATTTACTTAAGAATTCGAATGTTGAAGAGTTTGAGTATTTTGGTTTTAAATTTTCTAAACATCAATTTAAAAAATTTTCGAATTTTCCATTCTTATTATATGCTGAAAGTCATTCTTCAGTAATCGATAAATATCTGATTGTAGTAAATGTTTTTCAAGAAATAGTTTCTTCAAATTTATTGGAATATTATCCATTGATAATTGATGTTTCAAAAGAACTGTTGACTAAAATTACGGATAATCGCCTGATAAAAATATTAGAGATTATTGATCCATTACATAACATACAACAGAATTCTAACCCACTAATTGAAATATTAGAGCTTTATTCCATTGGAAAATATACCGAATGTATTGATAAATGTATACAGGTATTTCCTCAGAATATAAACTCAATTGAATTATGGGATTTATATATAAAATCACTAGTTGAACTTTCCGAAGAATTTAGACCAACCAATTGTTCAGAGTTTTTAGACAAGCAATTAACATACTTATATAATATCTATACATTAACCGATATTTATGAAGACGGGCTTCAAAATATTAGGAAAATCATTATTTCACTTCCCCACTTTAAGTTTTCAAAGCAACTTAATGCGTCGGTAAATAGTATACTTGATAGAGATTTTACCGACAAATATTTTAATGTTAACTATTATCTTAACTCTTCTATAATTAATCCAATTATTTTTAGTTTCAAAGCGAACATAAATTCAAATATAGAATTCTCGAATTTAGTTTCATCGAGAATAAATCGCTACATTAATAATACTTTTGATGGCCCTTTACCATCCTCAATTCCTGAATTGAAGAAAAAAATTTATCATCTTAGAAGAGAATATAATAATTCGATTTATGTGGAGTATCTGAGTGAATTTAATTCATTGAGTATTGATTCTGTAAAAGTATCGGTCATTAAAGAAGAGCTGATTTTTAAAGCATATAATTCTCATTTTGAAAATGGTAATATAAATAGCGCAATATCACTTTATATAGAAGCATATTTTGAAAATATTAATTTAGTAAAACGAATTGATACAAATCCTATCATAACCCAAATTATTGATCGGAATTATGATATCGTTGGGGATGTTGATACTGCATTGTTTTTTACAATTGAAGAGTTAGAACCGTATCATCAATTTGTTATGCTAGAAATGTTTTTAGACGCTAACGGATTAAAGTATCCGAGTGAACTAGTATTAGAAAAGGATAAAGAGGATTATTTTAAATTGATATACTTATTATCGAAGACCTGCACTGAAGAGGTTTTAGATAAATTCTATTTATTATTTGACTATAAAGAAGAGGTTCGTGCTGAGAGAAAGAATATCTTAATTAAGCTTATTCAAACTGAGAATGAAAAAAATGATGACTATATTACTGAACTTTCAATAATCAATCAGCAAGAGAAATTAGAAGCTTTAGTTTCCAAGATTAATAATAGTAGAATTTCTTTGAAACGGGAAATGCTAACTGATGGTAACTCTTCATTTGAGAATACTTATAATCGATTTGTTAAATTGTTTAAGTTCTCTAACGAAAATAGTCTTAATCAGCATGATCTTGTGAAATTATTAACCGATTTTTTAAGTGAGAGTGTTGATGAGACAACTTTTGATCCTGCATATTTATCTTTTAGAGCACTAATCAATGATATAATTGGAAATTTCTTGTTTAATAAGTATAGTGGTTTAGATGGAGAACTTAGCACTAGAATTAGACATGGAGAACTTGAAAATCAATTATTGAATGTATTAGATAAGCAGTACTTAATTTCCAAAAAAGAAGATGATAATAACTATACAGATATTGAGTATTGGAATAGTGTCTATAATGATTATGAAGAGGAATCAATTAATGATATTCAAAAAGCACTTAAAGATTTCTCCAAAGAGATCGATAACATAATTCAATATTTAATTAAGGATCAGATTCAAGTATATTCTGAAAATTATCCTGACAAACCAAATGCATTATTTAATTTTAGATTTACCGATCAATTTTTAAAGATAGTGTATGAGGAAGTTAACCTTTCTGTTAATACTTATGAAGAGCTTATAGATTACCTCTTTAACTTATTAACAGTTATTACCAGAAATAATTTAAAAGAAATTCAGGAGTACTTGAATGAGAAACTACTAAAAGCTTTTGAAAAGCTGACAGAAGTATTATTAGGCAAATTGATTGTTATTGAAGATAAACATGCTATCCAAATCAAACAACTAAAGAAAAATATTATTGACCTTAAAACTGACTTTCAAAATGAGTTAATGAATATTACTGATTGGTTTAAACTATCTAAGGATGATTTTGATGATTCAATGGATGTTGAAACTTTAATTAAGACAAGTTTCGAAATGAGTAATTTAAGAAACAGTTTAAATCCATTAAATCCTTCTTTGACAATCGAAAGTGATAGTAAGATTTTTATAAAAGGATTTAATAATTTTATTTTTATTTTTTTGAATGTTATTGATAATATTAGAAAACACAGTAAATTAAGGAATGATCAATTAATTGTCAACGTGAAAATAATTTTTAAAGAGAATACCTTATCTATTAAATTTAATAATAATTTTTCTAACGAAATTAACACGGTTGAATTAGCAAAAAAATTAGAAGTGATCAAAGATAACTGGGGATTGGAACTTGACGACGACAAGTTAAAATCAGAAGGTGGTACAGGATTCGAAAAAATTAAAAGAATTTTAAGGCATAATATTAAATCCCCAAGTACATTCGATTATCAAATTTTACCAAATTCATTGGATATTCATTTCAGTATACAATTAGTTAAAGTCTATGGAGAAAAAGATCTTATTTATTGAAGATAATAATATAAAAGCTAATGCAATAATTACAATGCTAAATAGCCATTATCAGTGTGATATTGTTTGGAAGGAATCATTTAGGACTGGTATAAAAAGTGCAATTGAGGGCAACTACGATTTACTGTTACTAGATATGAGTTTGACAAACTGGGAAAGAAATATTACGATTAATAATAATTCTGAGAAGTTTGGAGGAATTACAATATTAAGGGAAATGAAAAGAAAAGGAATATTAATTCCAACAATTGTAATTACAATGTTCAATGAATTTGGTGTGGGAGATTCTTTTGTTGATCTAGCTCATTTAGATAAACTTTTAAAAAGCGATTTTCCTGAGATTTATAAAGGATATATAAAGTATATGTCTAATGAAAAAAAATGGGAGAATGAGCTTTCAAAATTGATAGATAGCATATGAATATATTAATCGTAGATGATAGTGTAGATAAGTTAGGAAATATCGCTAGATGTATTTTAAAAGTTAATAATACAATTAATATATCAACTGCTCAGGATATCAATGAAACATATAAGATTCTTAAAGATAGTCCTGTGGATTTATTAGTTCTTGATCTTTATTTACCGGAAAGGATGACTGAAACAAATATTAACAAAGATGGCGGGGAGGAAATTATTAAAGAGATATCAAGATATAATACTAAGTTAAAAGTTCCTAAATATATTGTCGGAATTACTCAGCAAGAAAATGTTAAACATCAATTATTGAATGATATATGGCCTATAATTCATTATAGAATTAATAATGACTGGGAAACTAAATTGTCAATGTTAGTCAAGCATATTGATCATATAAATAATAACGAAGCTTCAGTTGTAATTAAGCCGACTGTTTTTGTGGAAGGAAAAACAGATGAATGTTATTTAAAAGCCGCCTTAGATCTATTTTATCCTAATATAAATGGAATTATTGATATTAGATCTCAAAGTAGTGCCGGAGCAAATTGGGTTGCTCAACAATTGGTTATCTGGGGACACAAGCTTGCAAAAGATGAAAATGGAAACTTAATTAAGTGTATTGGTTTACTTGATAATGATGAAGCCGGAATTAAAGCTAGACAGGATATTCAATCTAAAATATTATCATCTAATCAAAAAGAATGCTGTAAGGTTGTGAATTTAGGAGCCCATTATTCCCATAGTCTTATTGATTTTTATTCTAAGGGAATTAAAATCCAAGTTGAGATTGAAAGTCTTTTTTCTCCTGAAATTTTGAATTATGCACAAGAACAAAATTGGCTTGAAATTAGGACTCAACCATTACTAGAAAATCCAAATGATTGGCAAATCACAATTAAAAGTTTTAATGATTATGTAAAAGAGAAAGGCGTGGGTGAAGAAAATATGATTTATTTGAAACAGATAAAAATGGCCAAGAAGGCCTCATTCTGCAAATACATTCTTGACAAATATTCAAAAGATATGAATGCTTTTTCGAGTATTAAAAAAGTATTGGATGAAATACTCAAAAAGCTTGGTGTAAATCCCTAAATCTTTATAAGATTAAACTAATACGCACTGGATTTGCAATACAATTACAAGCGTTATTATGCCTTTAACTGTATGGTATTTTAATGTTTTCACAAAAATATCTGTATGTATGTTCTTTTAAATTTAATGTATGTAATTGGACTTGGAATAATTATGAATAAGTAATATTGTTATTCATCGTGTTTTTAAAACAATGAAATTAAGGTTTATAAAGGCTTTAAAGACCGTAGTTCGAACCTCTTATTATCTCTTCCCCTGAATTTGAGATAATTTATCGTTTTTATAACCTCTCCAAAATTCTTTTAGCATATTTCAAACCTTGTAAATCATTGTAAATGTTAGACCTTTGGCGTGCGCACCCTACTCCGAAAAAGAGACAACAAATTTGTTGTCTCTTTTTTTTGCCAAAAATTTTCTTCATAATTCATACAAAGCAGGGATCAACCGCTCCGGCAATGCTTTTGCCGAAGGTTTCGACATTAATCCTTTGCCGGGAACAGATACTTACAGCAAACTGGCCGTTGTCGATTTCCTGGGCAATGGTACGGCCTGCCTGGTATGGAGTTCCTCTTTGCCACAGCATGCCGGAGCACCGCTGCAATACATCGACCTGATGGGCGGGCATAAACCCCATCTTTTACAGAAATATTATAATGGCTCCGGGAAAAGCGTCTGGCTGCAATACAAAAGCTCCGTACAATATTATCTGGAAGACAAGCTGAAAGGCATTCGCTGGGCGACCCGGCTGCCTTTCCCCGTACACTGCGTGCAGAAAGTGACCACTTATGACCTCGTGAGCCGCAGCCGCTTTGCGCAGGAGTACCGCTATAGGTATGGTTATTACGACCATGAAGAAAGAGAATTTAGAGGATTCGGTTACGTGGAAACTATAGATACAGATACCGTATCTATAAGGGGCGACAATGAAGAACTGGATGGTTTGTACCAGCATCCTGTGCTGACGAAGACCTGGTACCATACCGGTGCCTGGATAAGGGCACAATCGCTTACTGATACTTTTAAACAGGAATATTTTCATTTTGACGGCTGGGACGACTGGACACAAATAGTGTCGCTGCCCGATGGCTTAAATGCACAGGAATTAAGAGAAGCTTACCGCGCACTCAAGGGCAGTGCACTGCGACAGGAAGTATATGCAGCAGACGGTAGCAGTATTACCGCTATTCCTTATTCAGTAACCGCGACTGCTTACCTGGTGAAGCATATACAGGACCTGCCTTCGGATGAGACCGGCTGGAAAGCCTGTAAGCATGCTTCTTTTATGAACCTTCAGGAGCAAAGCGTGGTCTACAGCTGTGAACGTGATCCCTCAGACCCGCGCATCGTGCAAGAGCTGGTATTGGAAACAGACCAGTACGGTAATGTACAGAAATCGGCCACAGTGGCCTATCCCCGGAAGGCGATACCTTCCTCTTTACCGGATGTAGTAAAGACAGCGCAGGCAAAGATGCAGATCACCGCTGCTGAAAGTCTTTTTACAAATGATGCTATAGATGATCATGAACTGGCTTTTTATCGTCTGTGCGTTCCTTTCCGGCAAAAGAGTTTTGAACTCAATGTTACAGCTCCTCAGGGCCCCTTATATACCGTAGCGGAATTATATGCATTGTTCCGGGATGCCACAGAAACAGATTATAGCAATGTTCCGGTAGCTGCAGGCAAAAAGAGACTGTTAAGCCAGAGCCGGGTTTTGTTTTACAATAATGAAGTGAATAATAAATTGCTGCCGGGTACTATAGAAAGCCTTGCTATACCTTATGAAAGCTATACCCTGGCTTATACCCCCGATATGCTCAGCCAGTATTTTGGTGCAAGGATTACCCCAACAATGATCAATGAGGCTGGTTATGTGGATATAGACAGCGATGGCAGGCAATGGCTGCCATCGGGAGTGGCCCTATATGCAAACCCGGGAACTAATTTTTACACGCCGGAACGCTTTAGAGATCCCTGGGATAAATATACCGATATCGAATACTGGAATGATTACTGGCTCTTGCCGGAACTGGTAATGGATGCCAAAGGCAATCTGACTCAGGTGCTGGAGTATGACTGGCGTACGCTACAGCCGTTGCGTATGAAGGATTTGAATGATAATGTATCAGAAGCTTGTTATGATATACTCGGCTTCGCGGTGGCTATGGCGCTAAGAGGTAAGGAATTGCCCGCTCCGCAGGAGGGGGATAGCCTTGCCGGTCTTGATCCCGACTCGCTCATCGATCAGCAATTACAGGAAGCATTCTGGAGTGATCCGGAGGCCAATGCAGCAGCTTTACTGCAAGGGGCTACCTGGCGTTGCGTGTATGACCTCGACAGTCTGCCGGTAGGGGTAGCGATGATAGGCCGTGAGCAGCATCATTATCCGCTGAATACCGATCCTGTGAAAACCCTGTTGCAGTTTACCTATTCAGATGTTATGGGCCGGGAGCTCATGCAGAAGCTGCCCTGCGAGCCTACGATCACGAATGGTTATAAATCATGGATCGGTACGGGGAGAACCATTTATAATAATAAGGGTAATGCCGTGATGCAGTATGAACCCTATTTCAGCGATAGCCATCTTTGCGATACTGCCGAGCAGGCCGCTATGCAGGGGGTATCTCCCAAATTGTATTATGATGCGCTGGGCCGGAATTATAAAACCAGCCTGCCGGATGGTACTTATACCCATAACCAGTGGACGGCCTGGGAGCAATGGCTTTGGGATAATAATGATACCGTACTGAACAGTAACTGGTATTGGGAACGGGAAAACGGTGATATGGGCCTGGAAGAGCAGGATGCCGCTGAAAAAGCTGCTTTTCATGCCAATACTCCTACAAAGGTACACACGGATACTTTGGGCAGAGGGTTTTATACTATACAATACCTGAATCCACTAACAGATGTCACCCTGAGCACTGTCGAAGGGTATGAGAGGCTGGATATACAAGGCAATCGTATGGCGGTGGTAGATGGCCGGAATGCTTTATTGAACAATCCTGTGATCTGCCTTGCCTATCGTTATAATATGCTGCAGGCCCCTTGCCGGCAGGTAAGTGTGGACAGTGGTACGCAGTACACCTTTTTAGATGTAGCCGGGCAGCCTTTGTGTGCCTGGGATGCGGAAGATAAGCTGACTCGCATCCTGTATGATGAATTGAGACGGCCGCTGCAAAGTATTACAGAGGGCAGCATATTGGCCCTCTATGTATACGGAGAAGGAGAGTCGGACGATAAAGGCAGGAACTTAAGAGGGCAGGTATTCCAGACCTTTGACGGAGCAGGAAAGCAATGGGTGAAAAAGTATGACTTCAAAGGGAATCCTTTACAAAGTAATGTGCAGTTGCTTGAAAACCCCATGCTGACCGATGTGGACTGGGCGGGCAGCCCGGTGCTGAATGCCGAAGTATTTACCAGCAGTACGGAATACGATGCGCTGAACCGCCCTGTGGTAGCTACCGATCCCGGTGCTAATGTAACTGAGTATTTTTACGATAAAGGTGGTGTACTGAAGACGGTAAAGCTGAATAGTATTACCTATCTGCAGGACCTGCATTATGATGCCAAAGGACAAAGGCAGGCCATCTGGTATGGTAATAATACCAAGACCAGTTATACTTATGATGTATTGACTTTCCGCTTAAGAAGATTGCTTACCGTAAAGCTAAATACGAATGAAATATTGCAGGACTTACATTACTGGTACGACCCGGTAGGCAATATCACCCAGATACAGGATGAGGCGCAACAAACCTTATTTTTTAATAACAGTGTGGTAAGCCCTACGCAGCTATTTACTTATGATGCTTTATACCGCCTTATCGAGGCCAGTGGCAGGGAGTTGCTGGGTACGGCCACCTTTGGTACAGTAGATAACTGGAACGATGCCGCCTGGAAGATGAGCCATAAAGGGGATGGTAGTGCGGTGCAGGAGTACACCCAAAAATATAAGTATGATAATGTGGGTAATCTGCTGGAATTAAGGCATATGGCTTATGCCGGGGAATATACCCGCACCTACAACATTGACACGGTCAGTAACCGTTTATTAAGTACAACCGTGGGTGCGGATACTTATGTTTATACTCATGATGTACGGGGTAATATGACGGAAATGCCGCAGCTGGATATCATGAACTGGAACCGGAGCAATGAACTGGACCGGATAGAGAAGGGCAGCATGAAGGGCTATTACCAGTACAGCGGCGGACAGCGGCTTAGAAAATATGTCGATAAAGACAGTATCTATGAAGAGCGTATCTATTTGGGTAGTTTGGAATTGTATCGTAAATTTGATAGTGCAGGCGCTTTGACCATAGAACGGCAGACCGTTCATATAAGTGATGATACAGGCAGGATTGCCATGTATGAGCAGCTCTTATATGAGAGTCAGCCTGATGAAGAAGATTTTACAGCCGAACTGACGCGGTATATCTACAGTAATCATTTACAGTCGGCAAGCCTGGAACTGGACGAGCAGGCAGAGATCATTAGTTATGAAGAATACCATCCTTACGGTACTACATCCTATCAGGCGATGAATGCTTTGATTAAAGCCACTGCTAAAAGGTATCGTTATACAGGTAAGGAAAGAGATGAGGAATCAGGATTGTATTACCATGGTGCCCGTTATTATATTCCCTGGTTGTGTAGATGGAGTGCAAGTGATCCTATTAATAGTGAAAACTATAATTTGCAAAAGGGATATGGGTTGGTAAAGAATAGGGAAAGAGGTTTTATAGAGTTTACAATATCTTCTTATTGTTATTGCTCTTGTAATCCCACGGGTAGAATAGATCCAAATGGAGAAAGAGAAGCAAAACCTAATGAGGTAGCTAAAGCAGTTACAAAAGCTGAATCTTATAGAGGTCAGCCTAATAGTAACATTCCTGCTTTTTCTGGGATTAGTAGAGATCAAGTAATAGATCAATTGAAAACTGCTTTAGTAGACCCCTCAAATATAAACGCGGATGGCTATATGTGCTTACCTACAGCAATGACTTATATTATGCTTCGATACCAACCCGAAAATTTTGTAAATGCTGTAATGAGCATTTATGAGACTGGATCAGCAACGATTCCTAATGGCGAAACGATTGGATTTACACCAGAAGCATTAACAACTTTAGATAGTCTTCCTTGGAAAACTTTTTTGGATATGAGTAACGTAGCCCCACGTCCTACGACAGATCAAACAAATATTACAGACTTATTTGCAGGAGCATTAAGGAGCTCTATAAAATCTAGTGATTTAGCTGGCAATTGGGATCAAGGCTCCCGGCCGGGAATGGTCAAGGATATGGCAGATAAATTGGGGATGCGAATTCTTCAAGTTACTTCTTTTTATGCAATCAATACTGCCGCCAATCAAAAAATACATACTTTATTTCTTGATGATTGGACTGTCTATCAAAATTCAGATCAAAATATGGCCCGCCGTCAAGGAGTAATTTTTGAAAGATATGGTGGAGATCAAGCTATCACTTTAGACCCCGAAACTATTGCAGGTAGAAAATTTGGTATTCATTATATGGTTATGAATACTCCAATTACTTTTCCAAGTACTGGTAAAATGAGTTTCAATTTCTTCTCGGGTGGTAATGATAAATATCACTATGGTCAGGAAATAAAAAGATTTAATAAAGGTGTTAAAGGAATTTGGATTATAACTAATAAATAATATAAAATGAAATATGTAGCAAGTGTAATTTTAGCATTTATTATGTTCTTTTTACTGACATCCCATAATGTAGTAAAACATAAAAAGTATAATTATTATATTTTGGATAAAAATAGCTTTGAATTCAAGCTTATAACATTTGAAAATATGGACTCAATCTCTAATGATTCAAAATTAATTGATCAAAAGATAATTTTACAAGATCCTGATAAAATATATGTTTCAATTGTATCATGGGGAAAGGCATTGTTAGATAATAGTTTGGACAAACCTCCAACTGTTTGGAAGCATATGGAAAGTGTTTATCCTGTAGATACAATTACTCAAATGAGTTTGATATTCTATACAAAGAAAGGTAGGGATATAAAAAATATTCCTTTTAATTTCATTTCCTCCATTGGTTTTAACTATACCCATTTTACAATACATTATCATAATCATACAAGCAGGTACAACATAGTTTACAAACCTTCAATAGATGGGCTAGATCAATATAAGATACTATACAATAATAGAGATTCTGTAATGAGTTATCCTATTATGAGAGGACAAGATTTATTAGTTGAATTAAATTTGAAGTCAATTGATTTTAATCGATTGAAAAAGGATAAGTTGATTGCTCACCTTAACATTAAGTTTAGTAATGGCAGAGAACTATCTGTTAAAAAATCTATTTTATTCCATTAACAGAACGTGAAGTATGAATACTACATTTTTAATTAAATAATCAGTTCAGCATTTCTTCGATAGATTTTACTTGAAACTATACCCTATCTAATGATCTTTAAATTGTTAAATAAAGAATTTCGAAGCCAGGATACTTTTATATCCTGGCTTTATTATATATCGAAGTTTTGAATTGTATCGTAAATTTGATAGTGAAGGCGCTTTGACAATAGAACGGCAGACCGTTTATATAAGTGATGATACAGGAAGAATAGCCATGTATGAGCAACTCTTATATGAAAGCCAGCCTGATGAAGAAGATTTTGCAGCCGAACTGACGCGGTTTATCTACAATAATCATTTACAGTCGGCAAGCCTGGAGCTGGACGATCAGGCAGAGATCATTAGTTATGAAGAGTACCATCCTTACGGTACTACATCCTATCAGGCGATGAATGCTTTGATCAAAGCCACTGCCAAAAGGTATCGCTATACGGGTAAGGAAAGAGATGAGGAATCAGGATTGTATTATCATGGTGCGCGTTATTATATTCCCTGGTTGTGTAGATGGAGTGCCAGTGATCCTATTAATAGTGAGAATTACAATTTGCAAAAAGGTTATGGTTTAGAAAAGGATAGGGAACGGCATTTTTAGGAACTTACAGCAAGTAATTATGAGTATTGTTATGATAATCCGGTTAGATTTAATGACCCAACTGGAGAACAAGTGCCTCCAGGTCAAATAGACCCCGTTCAATGGTGGTTTAATGCAGGAGATCAATTATTTAAGCAGGCAGAAATACAAACAACGAAAACAATAAATGATACACTAGTGACATCGCTACTTGCAGTCGCTTATACAAAGGCACCACAATTGATGGCTTTTGATATGATGAATATGGAAATTTCTGACGAATGGAAGGAGGAAGTATTTGATACTGATTATGAAGCTTCGGTTGGTATTCTTTTGTATGAATTTGCGACTGGAACTGGGCCGGATCATAGAGATTTTTATTATGACAAATCAAAACCTAATTCTTTTGCGAATAAAGTACTAGAGAAAGAGAGTTATGTATTTAAAGATATAATTGCAGGAATTTACAGAAGGGTGGAAGAAGAAAATATAAAGAAAGGAACTACGTGGAATGAAATAATTAATGATAACAAGAATAGTAGACCTGAAGAAGATAAGAGGTTTTATGGATTTCCAATAGAATTTAGTCCCGATCAAGTAGGGTATAGATATGATAAGTTTATAAAAAGACATATTGAGGCGAACCCTGCCCAGCTTTTTATGGGAGGCTCTAATGTAGAAATATACCCAATTAATGAAACCACTGCTGATGGGATACTTAAAAATCCTACTCATCGCAGATCATTACTACTTCATATGCCTAATGAAGACGATAACCCTAAAGTTGGCCCTTTAAGAACGATAACACAATCAATTCATTTTAGAATAGAGAACTTAGATAAATCTAAAACATCAGAATATATTCTAAGTTCTATAGATAAAGTATATCATAAATATATAAGGCCATGGCATCAAGATTTAAATTAAAAAAAATATTATTCGAAGCGATTTGCGTAGGAATATTATTTTCATTCAGCTCTTGTTCTTTAACTGAAGAACAAGTTTGCGGAGCCTATTATCATCGGAATTTAGGCAAACAGTATACATTAAAATTACATAATGGAATACTTGAACAAATTTTCATAAAAGAAAATGGGGACTCAGTTGTAGCTGTAAGTAAGTATATAATTGCAATGAGTTCAAATGGAAGTAGGAAAGGGATGGTTGTTGCTCCAAACTCTTGGTTATCGACAGCATCAATAAAAGCGGGGGCTAGAAAAGGAGGTTGTGTATCTTGTGAATTAGAATTCGATAATAATTCACTTAAGTATGATGAATATTATGACGGAATTATTGATGAATTTTTAAAATATAAGAACTGTACAAACGGAAAAATAGAATGACAATCGTTAAGTTGGAAATATTGAGTAATATCAGTAGTGTTCAAAATGGGTAGTATATTCACTTTGCTGTTTTATAAGAAATACGTTTTAAAATGCAGTAAAATAAAGGGTTTCCATTTTTCAAGAACATCAAAAGCAGGCAATATTCGGGTTGCCTGCTTTATTTTTAGGGGCTAAAAGGTTTCAATAGCCTGAAAACTTAACTTGACCGGATAGCGAATGGCACTATGGAGGCATATTACCAGTACAGCGGCGGGCAGCGGGTTAGAAAATATGTCGATAAAGATAGTATCTATGAAGAGCGTATCTATTTGGGTAATTTTGAATTGTATCATAAATTTGAGAGTGCAGGCTCTTTGATAGTTGAACGGCAGACCGTTCATATAAATGACGATACTGGCAGGATAACGATGCTGGAGCGGCGTACCTATGGCAGTGCCGGTGATGATAATGATACAGATACAGCGCTGACAAGGTATATATACAGCAATCATTTACAGTCGGCAAACCTGGAGCTGGACGATCAGGCAGAGATCATTAGTTATGAAGAATACCATCCTTATGGTACTACTGCTTACCAGGCAATGAATGCTTTAATTAAGGCTACCGCCAAGAGGTATCGCTATACGGGTAAGGAAAGAGATGAGGAATCAGGATTGTATTATCATGGTGCGCGGTATTATATATCCTGGTTGTGTAGGTGGAGTGCCAGTGATCCTTTGGAGCGTAAGTAT